>OBVP01000025.1_pt1 | contig 110430 bp, 115 predicted proteins | sample 1476191 | NCBI WGS metagenome assembly OBVP01 (sample SAMEA2580022, study PRJEB22360) | human gut metagenome | reverse complement strand
CTTGTAACCACCAGACCCGCCTGCCGCAGCACCAAGTCCGGCCGATACGGCACCGAGCGCTGTAGATACCGCGGTCGTGGATGCTTCAACTGCGCCATATTCCTTGTTAAAATTGGCAAGCAGTTCATCGCCGCTATAGCCGTATTTTTTGTACTTTTCCGCGACTTTCAGAATTTCATCTGCGTACTCGAATTTCTTCGCTACGTTATAAAAAGCCAGAGGGCTGATAGCGAGAGAAACTGACGAAGCGATAAAACCGATCACCGGCGCGGTGACGGACAGCCCGGCTGCCAGCCTCTGCGCCACCATGATTTGAGTTACCGTTTTAGCGACGTTCCCAAGAATTTTTGAGGTCATCTCCACGCCTGCCGCAGCCTTCTGCTCCGTACTGGCCGTTGGCGAGCCTAAGACCATACCGGCGCTGATTCCCCCTAGCACACCGGCAACACCACTAAGAACAGCTGTACCCGTTTTAAAATCGAGGCCTTTGATGCCCTGCAGGACAGACGAAACACTCTGAAGCCCACTAACTCCCTGGAGTTTTTCCCCCAGATTAGAAAATGAGTCAGCGAACTTACTGATTGACCCTACCGAACTGACCGCCATTTTCAGCGTTTCACTGGCTACGTTCAGGGCACTTTTGGCAATGGTAAAGCTGTCAGTATTCCCCGAGTTAACCAGAGCATTAAGATTCACTCCAGCTAAAGAGGTAGAAAGAACAGACTGAACGGTTAATAGCAGGGAAGTAAACTGGCCAACGCGATTATTGATATCGCCAGTTGTGATGTTTTCCGTTGTTGTATGTTTTTTTAAAAGCGAGTCTAAGTATTCAGCAGAAATCGCAACCCCCTTACTGGTAACAGTAAGGACTCCGCCAGCCACGGCGATAGCATCTTTTGCTATAGTTAGATCTGATGACTTTTCAACTGAGATTCCCAGCTTTCTCGCTGCGAGCGCCAAATCTTTCATACTTCCAACAAGTCCTGTTGTTGAAGCCACATTCAAAACAAGACTGGGGGATTCATTCGTCGACATATTCACCTCGGATATTTCTTAATGCTTCTGATAGTTCATAGTGATATTGAATAAACTGTTTTTTAGCTACTATTTTATCGACCTTACCTCCATGAAACTCTGTGACTTTACTTGTTGGTGAATTTTGAGAAACTCTTATTGCTCTGAAAAGAGAATAGGGAAAGTGTTTTCTCATATACTGATATAATTCATGTGTATGACCAAATGGTGCTATCCAGTCAATAAACCATTTTCTGTCACCCGATACCCACTCATCAGTCGTCAGTGAGTTGGTATCCATGATATATTTAACTTCACATTCAATACTCAAATTAGCCCAGCTACACCATGCCACCGGATAATCGTTCTTCATCAAAAGAACATACTGCTTGTGAATGATTGCCGGGAGTATGTTGTTATGGAATATAGATATAGGCCAGCTTTTATGAAGTGAAGAACATCCCCAAAGCCAGGCGGCTTTACCAACAATTTCAAAATCAATGTCGTATCTGTCCATATAAGTAAAATTTAAATAATTTTATTTTTTCAATATGCAGCCTGGCCTGCCATCCTTCTCACCTGAGAAATTCAGAGTGACAGGATGGCAAGGCGCAGAATTATATCAAAATTGTTATTTTGTTATTTGCATTCAGCGTAAACAAATCAATCCCGAATATAAGTATAATCAGAACTCATATCGAATACCGACAATACCTTCATAATTGTTTTTGAAGTAACCGTCAAATTTCGCATTAACACCTGCTTTAATGTGTAAATTTTCAGTTGCTTTACCTTCGACTTCTACAGAAGATGTGATTCGCTCCAGGTTCTTCGACTTGTATTGGTGCTGTGACCAGTTATCGCTCAGAGAAATTCCGGACATCTCGTTAAGGTTGTTATTACTCCACACACCTGCTTTAAGCTTAACGTCCTTAATTTTCTTCTCAGCCTCAACTCCGGTTTTAAGCCAAAGGGCATTACCCCCGCGAAGCTCTGCACTGCGGCCTTTGCCTTTTAAACGGCTGTCACTCACCTTGACGCCATTAAGCGAGACAGTAGGCGTGATTGAGAAGTCTGCGTTTTCAAAATTGAATTTGTAGCCAGCTCGCAGACCACCTGTGAACACATGACTTTTCACCTTTCCTGACAGATCGCGCAATTCGCCATGAACTTTAAAGTCCTCGGTTGACTGGCCAAAGCCTGCGGCCCCATCAACAAACAAGCCTTCCATGAGTTGCTGCCTGACGTAGACGTTCACACCCCACAGGTTATAGCCGTTTCGGTAATAATCGGCTTTGGCTTGTCCACGATTAAGATCTGCGCCAACGCCCCACCATGAACCGGAATCATTCGACTTCTTGAAGCCGATGTTCAGGCCGCTCTGACTAAGCGTGAAGTCGCCATGTTTGCCGTAGCTTTGCTCCGTCAACGCCCACGCTCCGTTTGCTGCAGTCCCATCCACAACCTGTTGCCAACGGTCTGCTCTATCACTCAGGATGTACTCATGAGAGATAAAGGTATCTCTGGCCTTATTTAACAGGGCCGTATTCGAGTGTCTTGTTAAAGCCCTATCTACCGTAGTTTCTTGAGTTTTCTCACTATTTTTTTTAGTAGAACTGTCAGATCCCGAAAATGTCAGTTCCTCATTCTGCGAATCTGGTTTCGCATCTTCCTTTCCACTCTCGGTTTCTTTCTCCACAGGGGGGGCCGTAGATTCCGAACCGTCGTCAGTAACCACTTTCTCTGGTTCTGGCGTGTTTTCCTCTTCACTGCTGGACACAACTTTAGCAAGCTGCCACATTACTTTTCCGTCAGCTTCTTGTACTTGGGTTTCAGGTGTGAAATCTGAAAAACCGCGTGTAAAGCTGCCAAAAGAGAACATGTTATGTGCTGTACCTGCTGGCGCAGAAACGACTGTCAGATCATTTTTGAGGCGCGCATTCTCATCAAAGAACAGAGAAACATCCAGGATGTTATTTTGCCCTTGCGCACGTTCAATAATTTCAATTCGGTCGCCAATCCCTTTGCTTACATCTGCGCCTAAAGAAATATGCATATCGGTGGCGTCCATTTCACTGATGCGTAATGTCTTAGGATTCCAGTCTGAGCCTAGCATTGACAGAGATCCGCCATGACTTACAAACTTACCTAATGAGGAATCTCCGGCTATGTTCCATTTGCCGCGCCGATCTAATTGCACACTTGAAGAGTCGTCGCCAGTGATAGTGCCATTGAATACAGCATGAAGAATATTTAACTCAGTATAGTCTTTAAGCATCGCATGTCCATTGAAGACGCTCTTGTCAGATTCTTTTTCGGCCACAGAACTACCTTCTTCCAGTGAGAATGCAGTACCTTTACCATCTTTTGTATCAATGAATACTTTGTTATCTCCAAGCGCAATAACAGAGTTGTTGGCATCGAGATTAGTGCTCAAGGTAGCATTGCGGGCAAGCCGGAGGTACGCGTTGTTCAAAACGAGTTGACCAAACGTAAAGTCTCTGTTTTCCCAATCTTTCTGCTCGAAAGACGTTGGCTGTGTGTGTACAGAATCGTCGCCTTTCGCTGATAAATGTTCAGCTGTTTGCTGGGAATTAAATGCATGGATGACAGGATGTCCCTGTAAAACCAGGTGCCCGTTGTCTTGGGTGAAAGTCCCTTTGATATTCGCGGACCCATCGAGAACCAAAGCGCCCCCATATTCTGAGGAAACTCGGTTCTCCACGTTCATGTTGCCTTCCAACCTGCCGTGAAACACGTAACTCTTATCATTCGTTCTCTTAGCTATTAGTTTTTGAGCTGCATCGAGTTCATGGCCTAAGTATTCCCAATTATCATCACTGATTTGAGTAGTAGGAAAATACCCATACTTGCTCTTTTTGAGAATGAAGTAGTCGGTTGTTCTTGTGTAGGTGTTATTGTATTCGTATAGATCGCCTACTGTCCCTCTATTAGAGGAATCCCATTCATGGGTAGTGATATCTCTCGGCTTAAGCTGATAGTCAAGTGTGATGGTTGAAATATTTTCATTATCATCGTTAGCAAGCACTGCACCGTAATCGGCGGCCTTTAACTTGTGGAAAGTCGCACTTGTACCATTGAGGTCAAGTTTACCGCCCCGATATCCCCATGAGACACTATCTGGGTTAATTTGTCTTTCATTACCGAGAATAACAGACGATGTGCCCCCTGCGATGTTAACGCTACTAAAGGCTTGCGTTGACCCTTCTTCATTGGACTGTTGATTAAGAACAACAGTACCGGCACCGACTTTTAATCCCCCCTCGTTGATTCCAGTACCCTCAACGATGAGCGTACCTTCGCCGATCTTATGAAGATTATCTCCTTTTAATCCGTTGAGCTGCCAGTTTACCGTTGAAAGCTTGTCAACGATGATGCCACCACCAGTCCAAACGCTATTGTTTATGGCTGTGACTGTATAGTTGTCTAAGAATCTTAAATAACCAGCCCCCTGGAACACATCATCAACAAGCTTTACTTCCCCTCCTTTTCCGGAGAAATGAATATTTTTTCCTGCATTAAGATCGGAGCCTTGTTTACCTTGCATTTTATAGGTGACATTGCCCTGTGTAAGATTACCAGTCCCAGTTTGCGGGTCGAAACTCCATGTCAAAGGCGCATCATCAGAAGAGTCGAAAAGAACAAACGGACCATCATCTTCAGTCATTTTTTGATGAACAAAATTCAGTGGTGTAACAGCCCAGTTGTTTGCTCTACCGCCCGGACCATTGCCTGCTGTGAGAACGCCAACTAAAACCCATTTTTGTAGGGTGGTGTCCCAGGCAAAGAGCGGAGAACCGCTATCACCAGCCTCACCATAGATCGGTAATACGTCATTCCTCGTGTAGTCAAAAACTAATCCAGAGGAACTTGATAACATCTCTCCGTTCTGATACGAAGAAGGATTACCCACTGTACCGCCAGTAAGCCAGTTATAGGCACTGGAAAGGTGATCAAGGGCGTTATTACGGTCTTTAATGTACTGATTACCGGAGCCCAGGCGATAAAAAACAGGGTATCGTACTTTATCTAAGTACGCGCCACTAACAGCTCCCTGGGAAGTTATAGAAGTTGGAGTAACTTCAGTAACGAGTTTATTTAGTCTTGGTATATGAAAGTCAAGGTCAGGTGCGTTATTACGATCTACAATACTATAGTAGTTATCGCCATCACCAAAACTAACTCCTTTATAGCCCCCATTATGCTTAACACTCACAACATATTGAGGGTCAATTAATGTTGCTACACCAATACCTGAATCTACAGAACTAAAATCTGGCATCGGGGCTTTATCTAATTTTCCCACCAACTCACCACTCTTGTTATGAACTGGAATGTTGGTGGAACCTGGTTTAAAGAGGCCTTTATTTTCAGCGAAATCTCGAAATAACTGATATGATATTTCGCTGTTTACCGTTCCTGCAAAACTATGCCCTGTATATAAAAGAATAGATATTAAAGAAGAAAGAAGAAGTACCTTAACCTTTTTTTTATTCTTCTTTTTTGTGAGTTCAGAAACCGCGATTAAACAGCCAGCAGCTCTACTGTAACGAAGAGAATATATTAAGTTCATAATTCATTAACACACTTATAGTTCAATAGATAGTAAAAAAATATAAGGAGTATGATATTAGAGAAAGTCAAACACTCACTATGTTCTTACACTTTTAAAAAATCAAAAGATAAAGAATTGGAAACCATTCACAATGGGGGGCATGTTTGTATTTAAAAATAATATCCCTGTCCTCCCCACAAATCCAGTTCAACAGACATCTTATGATACACGTCATTTTCAATTCCCTCTGCTATAACATGAGGGACGAATACTTTTATTCGTTTTATTGTTTCTGATATGGTGTGATTTTCTATGTTATGCTGCAGGAAGCATTTATCTATTTTTATAGCATGATAAGGTCTCTTGATAACTGCAGACATTGTTGCATTACTACTTCCAAAATCATCAAGCCAGATGTATCCAGACAAACTGAACAAGAAGTCTATCACACTATCATCCATATCAAGGTTAGGATGATTTTCTGATATTTCAAAAGCGATAAAATTATTCTCCTTTATTTTTTTAATCACTCGACTCAGTTTAAGGATGGAAGGGACATGAAGACTATTCCTGAAAGGGATAAACGTTATATCAATTCCTCTTTTTATAACCTCCTGAGCAATTTTACTTTTTTCTCTGCAGGCAAGCAAAACAGAGTGTCTCAACCCTCTGAGAGCTAGCATTTGCTCAAGAGCCTGCAACTCTTGTCCACCAATATTTGGTGAAGATTCTGTAAATAAAGTTTTCATAATTAATTATTGGGTAGTCTGGGGCCTTTGTGAAGAGCCAGTAAGGAAGAGAAAAAGGGAGTGGTGCAATAAAAAAGGCGTCGTTTCAGCCATCCGGAGTGCTCACGTTCCTTAGTACTGATTCGTCCAATTTTCAATGAGCCATTTTCGGGAAAGTTCATTCTTCTTTCTGTTGTATATAAATAAGAGAAACCAAGTTCTCTGGCAAGATTAATATAGTCTTTATTATAATATCCTTCTGGCCAGCACAGATGAGAGCTGCAGGAACCAAGTTTTTCTGTAAGACATCGTTTTCCTTCCAGTGTATCTTCTCTCACATACCTGCACTGTTCTGTCCTTGATGCAGAAAGCCTATCCCAGCGTTTATGTGAATGAGTATGTACATGAAATTCAACCAGCCCGGAATCACGCATTTTTCTGATTTCAGACCAGCGAAGCATAACCTCATCAGGACGGTTATCCGCAATCAGTTGCTCACTCTCAAGATGAGAATATTCTTTCTCCTGTGTATGGCGCACTTTACCTTCACCAATCAATCCGCTTATTAAAAAAATATGTGCATGCAGATTATATTTCTTAAGAATCGACCAGGCCTGGAGCCAGTTATCAAGATAACCGTCATCAAATGTTATCATGACGCTCTTTCTGGGAAGCTTTTCTCCCTGATAAAAAGACTCGAGTTCTGCATATGTCACCGTTCGCCAGTTATTTTTTTTGCGAGCCATTTTATCTATTCACGAAATATTTCCGGTGAAAGAGTGACAAGTCCCGGACAATGACTGATGTGATGATACATAAGAACAGGAAGATGTTTTGCATTCAACATGATATTTTTCAAATAATAATTTGAAATCCCCCCTATGCACAATAAAGGAGATGGTTCAAACATATGATGAATATTTAAAATAGTCACCATAGAATCAGGTGGTATTTACCTATAGCTTTTTCAAAACTTTTATTATGAATCCCTTTAATATTATTTTTCAGGTTTTATTTTGCTACGTGCCATCTCATGCCCTTTACTTTCTCTCTTGGTTAATATCAAATCGAAGCTATCTCTAAAAAACATTTTAATGACATATATATGTCAATTAATATCAACCTTTAAAACAGCGCTATCTTTAAACACCCCTGGTGTTGGACTTTCTGATTTCAACACAACATTTATTGGAATATTAATTTCTCCACTGCCTGATGGTTGAAAATAATCATAACCAAACTCCAGAAAACGCTGGCTCTTATTATCCCCAATAGATATTTTACAATTCATTTCTTTTGATATGCTTCCACACTTTTTTTCCGTCATTGTTTTTTTTGTGTCAGCAAAGTATATTTTTACAGATACAGGAGTATTCTCACAATACATCGATAGATTCTGGGTCTTACTAACTCCAGCTCTTACTTGACTTGATGTTATTTTTCCAAAATCGATAGAAATGTCAGAGTATTTACATGTAGGTGCTTTTATTTGGAGATTCCATGAATCAACTGATATAAACGGAGCCTCTTGAGCAAACTTGGCCACTAATGCTCTGTTCCCAATATAATAACCTTTATTCTCTTCATAAAATAATCTGACTGGAATTTTAAAATTAGAAAAATTGTAATAACCGTATGACAATTCTTTATCAAACTCTACGCGTAAAACAATACGAGCGCTCCCCCCCCAGTTAAGATTTTGCCCTGGAGATATAACCGTACACCCATTGGTCCAGGTGTTATTATCAAAAGACAGAGCCATCTCATATTTATCTTTTCTGCCATTTATGGAAATTATTTTAAAACTGTTCCCTACTTCAAATGGAACACTTTGTGAGGTAAACAGTCCCCAGTATGAAGCAACACCTTCAAGAGGAGTGTAATAGTACTCTGAAACATTTTTGGTTACTTTGGACACCAGAGTCATATTGGGGTCTGTTACTATTGTTAAATCATATGTTTTATTACCAACTCGTTTGAATGATTCAGCCTTGAAGTTATTAATTCTCCAAATTAAAGCACAATATGCATCATCAGATGCATATACTTTCATAGACAAAAACAATAGCAAAAGGATAACTCTTTTCATTTAAACATCTCTTATATCACAGGACTTAACAATACACCATCGATATATCATGCATTGTTTGTCAATATACCTAAACGATATCTATTGAATTAAATGTAAGTAATTTCAATTCTTGCTGAGGATATAAATGAGCCGATTGATATATTTTTCTCTGCGTCCTTAAAAGGAATTGCTGTAAATGTGAAAACACCATTTTCTTTACCAACTAACCCCGTTTGGATAGGGTATCCTATTGACTCCCCCTCACGATATTCACCATCACCTAAAATCAATTCTGTAGTATTACCATCCCCTTGATAAAGAGCTATGCCAAAGTTTTTAATGCTAGTTTGTAATACATTTCTGTTATTGTTCATTTGAGGGCCAATTATTTTCACATATGCGCTGCCATTGGCATATTCACAACTAACAGGAACATCTATTTTCCTCCAATTATGAGTACTTGAAATACTGGTTGCTGATATATTCCCAAAATCAACGTCAATAACTTTTCCTTTATTAATTTGACAAGGTGGCACCAGTATCTCACCTGTAATTTGAACTGGGATATCCATAGCTGCAACTTTTATTGATGTCAATAATAAGCTAACAAAAACTAAAGCTATCAATCTACTTTTACTTTTCTCACATTCTATTCTCTCAGCAATCATAGTTTCTAACCTCAAATAATTATTATTCATAACGTAGCGTCAATGAAGCCGTTGCAGTAAATGGACCGGGTTTCAAATCTTCCATTCTTTTATAATATCCAAGTGAGGCATACATAGTCAGGATTTTATCAATCCCAGACCCGCTAATTCTGTCAGCAGGGATGTTTTGCTCGGTGTTATAAGAAATAAAGTCGCCCACATTTTTAATGCGCAAATAAATGAGCAGACCTTCATTATATTTCGAAGTCTGTAGTCCTTCTGGAACGGATGCTGTATGCGCAGCCCCAGTAACTTTCATTTTTGGTGTACCGATAGAATATGGGCATTTTACAGGAATACTCAATTGTTTTTCATGTGAGGGAGTATTAGGATTTCCTAACATCTGGATTTCTACCTTTCCCCAGTCTGTTTCAATTGGGTTGTCATTATTGATAGTACAACTTGGAATAATCAGATTCCCTCTAAATTGAAGATTATCTGTGGCCTGCACCGATACTGCAGAAAATAACGCTGCAGATAACATAACGCCCGTTATTTTTTTCATGTTAATAACACCTAATATATCAATTATACAAAAGTTCAAATGTTGCCACAGAGCTGTAATCTCCCGGCTGAACTGCCTTGTTTGCAATGGCTTCTGATGTAGCCTGCACAAACGCTTTAAAATTCAGCGTCACGCTGTCCTTTTCCACCTTATTGCCTCGTTCGCCATTCTGAACCTGATTCAGTTGCAGCAGGCTTCTGCCGTCAGTATCAATAATGCCTATTCCCAGCCTTCCGCTGTTCACACCGCTGACCTGCAGATAGCCGGGCAGCTTCGACTCCTCCGCACCTTTAAATGTCAGTACCACCACCTTTCCCATTGTGGTGGCATGGCAGTTAACCAGCTTTATCTGAAACTTCTCTTCATAGCTTTTCCCGGGCCAGACATGATAAAGATGGGTCGCTGTGTCCATAAACGTCACATTCTGTGAAGCCGAAGACGGGTCAATCTGGCAGGGTCTGTCCAGCAGATTGCCTTTAAAATCCAGCCCCCCGGCTGCGTTTACCGTTACCGGAGACATCAGGGCCAGGAGGATACCGAGCCACAGGGCACACTGATTATTTCTCATTCTGCTTCTCCCTGTTCTCATTCATAATCCAGCCGCAGACGCAACAGGGCCGTGTTGTCCCGCGGGTTCATGTACGGTTTCCCCTGCGCACGGTCTGTCGCCTGCTGACCCGCCAGTGCCTGCTGCTGCGCTTCGCTCAGCCAGTAAGTGAAGTGATTAGCACCACCGTACACAACAGCACGCCCCGTGCTGACCATCCGCTGCTCCGGCTGCAGCACGCCATCCTCCACTCCCGTCAGCAGGGCACTCTGCATCACCATCATGCTGTCACGCCCCGCCACCGAAGTGGCAGAGGTCACCGCACCACCGTCACCACATCCCAGAAGATTCAGCTTCAGCACATAACGCGTCATGATGCCTTCCGTGCTTTTTTGCAGCGGCAGCTCCACCTCATTCGTCTCCAGCGTGCACGGGGATGACAGCAGCGCACCACTGACTGTCAGCATTCCGGTACGGCCATTATGCTCATTCACCCACTGGTGACGGGTCTCATCTGCCACAAAAAAGTTATCCCGCATGAGCAGCTCGTCTGCCCGCAGCACACTGTTCATGCTGCAGCTCACCAGCAGCGCAGCCAGACAGAGCCCTGTTGTTGTCCTGTTCATCTCCGGCACCTCCGGTTAATCCTGTTACTGCGCGCTTATTTCTTCACCGCCGTACAACGGTCTCCGCTGCAGCTGAACTGCAGAACCGGACGTCCGCCGTAGTCGTTGATGTAGCTCAGGTACGGCGTGCTGTATGTTCCGGATTTCACCGTCTGCGTGGACTTCGGTGCCAGCATCACGGCCTCAAACTCGCCTTCCTTCGCCTGTTTTTCACTGCCGCCAAGGCCAATCACCGTCACGTAATATGGCGTCGGGTTTTCAATCCGGTAGCCTCCGCTGGTTTTGTTCAGCACCAGCTGGTCCTGCCAGACTGCATTGGGTTTCGCCTCAATGGCTTTCGGGCGGTAAAACAGCTTGATTTTGGTCTGCAGAGCTATCTGCAGCACATTCGCCTTATCACTCTTCGGAGGAATTTCACGAAGGTTGAAGTAGAACAGAGACTCCCGGTCCTGTGGCAGTTTGCTGATATCCGGGGTGCTGGCCAGACGGACCATACTTCTGGCTCCCGGCTCAAGACGCTGCACCGGCGGCGTGACCACAATCGGTCCGGTGGTGATTTTTTCCTGCTTCTCATTCTCTATCCATGCCTGCGCCAGGTACGGAAGCTGTTTGTTGTCATTGGCCACATTCAGCGTCATCGATTTCTCACCACCGTTAAAAATCGCACGCGTACGGTCAAGGGAGATGGCAGCCTGGGCTGCTGGTACTGCGCTCAGGCACGCTACCGCCATCAGCGTTTTTTTCAGCGCCGGTTTCATTTTCAGCATCTTTTCTTCTCTCAGTTCTGGTTCCGGTGTCGTCTGTGGTGCAACACCGTCCACTTATCGATTTATGCCTGTACGGGGTTACTGACTGCCGGCCAGTGAAGATGACCGGCAGTCAGCCCCTCGTTCCGTCAGTTCGCCTTACGGCAGGGCAGCAGCAACTGTTGTGTCGGGTCCGGATGTGCCGGGATATCCACCACACACTGTGTCCGGCCGTCCCAGCCGACATTCAGGGTTTCACCCGGATTCACCCCGCTCAGCCAGGCCAGACCGCTGTCTGCCACCATCCCCAGCTCACGGCCTTTCGCGTTTGTCACGCTGGCACCAAACGGCGGATGGCTGTTGTCTGCCATCCGCAACACAGCAAACAGACGACTTCCTTTCAGGACTTCAAACTCCCTGTAACCAATGGCCCCTTCCGTCAGGACCGATTCCACCACCGAGCGGGTGGCTTCCATGTCTTCCGGCAGCCTGTTCAGGTCCACTGAGGTGATGTTGCGGTAATAGCTGCTCACATCCGTCACCACACCAATGCCCCACCGGTTGGTGGAGACCCGGCCACCGTCAACCGGCACACCTCCGACACCATCGGTATCCACCAGAAGACGGGTTCCTCCGTTCATGCCCCCTGCATGCAGGGCCGCGCCTTTCGCGGTTATCGTTGCACCACCGGATGCGCTCATACCGAATGACGTGTAACCGTTCTCCACAGCAGAGAAGTTCGCTGACAGGTTGGCCAGTGGACTGCTGTGGTTGTAGTACGCGCTCATCTGACTCTGCGATGGCTGGCTGCCGCCACTGCTCACACCGGCGTTCAGGCTGTAACTGCTCAGCCCTTTGTTCAGCGTGTCGCTGTAACCCACCGTATTGGTGTAACGGTCGTTGCTCATGCTGCCGCTGTAGCTGGCCGTACCGGTTCCCCACGGCACGGACAGACGAACAAACGCCGAATCGTTATCCCGGTTCTGGTATTTCGAACGGGATGCAGACAGCCCCAGCGCGATATTCTTAAAGCTGAACGCATCGAAGTAGCGGTTCACCGACAGCGTGTAATAGTCAGATGTCCGGCGGTCCCAGTAAGTCTGATGGCTGTACTGCAGGTTGACCGAGGTCTTCCAGTCCTCGAAGTTCTTGTTGAGCGTGACGGTGTACAGCTCCTTCTCACGTCCCGTGAAGTCATTCCGGTAACGGGCATTGAGGTACTGGTCCATCGTCATGTAATTGCGTTCAGAGAAGCGGTAACCCGCAAAAGTGATATCCGTATTCACTTCATCAAAACGTTTGGAATAGCTCAGACGCCAGGATTTCCCCTGCTTCGTCTCTTCTCCCGGAATGCGGGCCACGGACCAGGTTACATCAGCGGAAACAGTACCGAACTCATTCAGGTCCCGGCCCAGCCCCACAGCCAGGGCGTTGTAATCCCCGGCAACGATACCGCCACCGTAAAGAGACCACTTGTTGCTGATACCCCAGGATGCCTCACCGGCAGCAAAGACCGGGCCTTCCGTGGTGTGCTCATAGTTACGCGAACGACCGGAAACCAGCCGGTAACGAACCTGGCCCGGACGGGTCAGATAGGGCACATATGCCGTGTCCACCTGGAACGTTTTTTTCCGCCCGTCCTGCTCGATAACTTCAACATCCAGGCGGCCACGCACGGAGCTGTCCAGGTCCTGAATGGTGAACGGACCTGCCGGCACGGTGGCGTCATAGAGGATGCGTCCCTGCTGCGAAATCACGACACGCGCATTCGTATCCGCAATCCCTGAGACCTGCGGTGCATAACCGCGCAGTTTTGGCGGCAGCATGCGGTCATCACTTTCCAGACTGGCACCGGTGTAGCGCCAGGAGCTGAAAATCTCAGAATTGATGTAGTTCTCACCCAGTGTGAGATTTGCGCGCCAGCGCGGGATGGCGCGGTACATGTAGAAACGGCTCCAGGTGAACTGGCTGTCCGTCCCCTGCGCACTGCCGGTGGTGTGATTCAGGTTGCCCTGATAGTCCGCACGCAGACGCCATGCACCGAAGTTAGCCCCCGCAGTTCCGTTATAGTTCAGCGACTGGGACTGTTTCCCCTGATGCGGCTTATTCACCGTCCCGTTGATGTTGTAGTCAAACAACAGCCCCGGAATACCGTTATCCCAGCGGGACGGCGGCAGCCAGGAGGCGTCGGAATACTCCAGCCAGGCCTGCGGCATATTGATGTACAGCATTCCCTCTGCCGGATTCGGGCGTATCTCCACTCCGGATAACTGTCGGAAATCCGCACATTGTCCGTTATTCCAGTACGTAACTTTTTCCTGTGACGCCTCAGTCAGTCCCATCCGGCTGACTATCTCCGGTGTCAGGCAGGGTTCTGGTAACGGTTTCTCGTTATCCGAATCTGAATAAGGTGGTTCAAGAAACGTTATCTGAAATGCCGACGGAGAAATGCTCTGATCATTTACTTTGATTTCCATCTGGTACTGACCGGGCATAATATAGCCGGCCCGGGAGAACCGGGAAATATCAATATTCTGTCTGTCTTCGGCATCCAGAACATCTGTATTAAAGTCGACGGCATACACTGGAATACCTGATAAAGCAAGCATCAGAGCATATGCAATCCTGTTGATTATGAAAGTGCGTCTTTTTTTCTTCATTATCTGAAGCAGTATGCAATACGGAAAACATGCCACAGGAATGGCATATAAACCACCTCCCTGCGTTCAGGAAATAATTTTATTTTCAGCTAATAATGACAATATCAAAAATACTGTTTCTATTTGCCAATATATAAATATAGCAATTACTCATAATTCACTATAAACCGTAATATGGTATAATAATTTCCTGCCTTCAGCGGATAACCATTCCGGACAATCCGCAGTATATACTTCAGTTCGTCTTCATTTCCGTTCAGTAATAGCGGCGGCATAACTTTTCCAACACGAGCCGGATACCCTTGATTGTCCAGTATCTGCAGATTGATACCTTCTGCTTCACCGAGTAGTGAGAATTTATCTGGTGTTTCACCCCGCAGACCATCAAATGTCATCCTGACACGGCTCGCCGTATAAATCCGTTTACCTGTTCCCGCCAGCTCACAGTTACGCAACCGCAGACGGAATTTCTTTTCAGGCACCGCAGTACTGTCCTGTAAATCACGAACCGGAGTGTCTCCCATATCAATTACCTGCCAGGTGTCTTCCATGGCCAGCGTGCAGGCCGGAGCGATGACCTGCCCCTTAAAACTCGTCCGTCCATGCCACCAGACAAGTTCTTCTCCCCAGTATTCAGGGAGAGTCATCCCGGGAGGAGGAAATGCCGGTGATGCCGTAGCCTGAAAAACGGTACCCACACAAAAAATTACTGACAGAAGCCATCTGCACATACGGTATATATTTAATTCTCGCCAAGAATAGCAGGGGGATTTCCCCCTGCGTATCTGACACTAAAATCAAAATGGGTCAATTACTCGTAGATCAGATTGAAGTTAGTAACCGCGGTAAATTCACCTTCTTTAATTGCTGCATTAGCAGCACTGGATTTTTTGACCCAAGTACTGTAGTGCAGAGTGTTATCACCAGCTTTATAAGTCGTTGCACCAGCAGGAGTCTTCCCATCAAAAGTCACCAGAGAGCCATCCTCACTGGAAATAACAATTGCTGTACCGGTATCACCAGAAGTACCTAACTCGTTTGTATGCCCATTCACATTCGTGCCGGAAAAGGCCACTTTTACTGTCGGTTTACTGTCGTCAAGAACACAATTAACCAGTTTAATATCCAGATCCTTTTTCACCGAAATACCATCAGCAGCCAGATGAGCTTTGGAAATCTGGCCAAAATCAATGGACTGATCGGCAGATTCCGGAGCAATCCCGCAGGGAGCATCAATTACGGTTCCTTTAAAATTTACTTTACCTTGTCCCTGATCCGCCGCATTTGCTACTGAACAGAAAGCAATTGCAACAGCTACGCCAAGAACCGATTTCATCATGGAAATAACCTCCTGATTATAGTTAAAATATCCTGTCAGTTATTACTGATGGATTTACCTTACATAATACCGGGTCAAATGTGACACGGTATTATTTACTTTAATGAATTTTCTCATACTTATTGAGAAATAGCCCTGAGCGACCTTGTGTTTGTCACAGGCATCTTTTCTTGTCATGCCGTGGACAAAAAAATCTTCCAACGCACAAATAACTTTTCGACTGTTTATAGAAGAAATTTCAACCAGATGTCGAAAGTGCTCAACGGACATACTACCAGCTTGTCTATAATGTTCTCCCGATAAAAAATCAAAGTTTTTTTTATGAAAAAACATATCCCCTCCTGCTTTTCCAAGGAGACATCAATATCAGAAAAAATAAGTTTTTTTATTTATACAAGAAAAAAGAAAACGACAAAACAGAACAGTACAACACATTAAACCCATCACAAAGCATAAAGCAGTGAAAAAGAAGGCATAAGAAACAAGTAACAGAATAAAACACTAATAAATGGCATTTTTTTAGGATTTATACCTTTTTTTTGTTAAAGAGAAAAATATAAATACCATTAACAATCAATAACATAGATAAGGTGAGTTTTAATTAAAAATAGTAAATTGCTTATTTTTTGGCATTTATTGTCACTCAATAAATTACGCAATTTACTAAATAATACCTCTAAAAGAGTAAAATCTAAGAAATTTTCCTATATTACTAAGACTGGTAATTTTATGACAAAACAATAGAATATATCGATATATGAAATATATATTTTACATGCACATTTAAGCGCCGAGATCCCTTTCCCTCCCCATGTTTTTAGGCCCCAGAGGTTAAGAGAAACAACAATATTTTTTCAGTCTTGGCTCTATAACTATCAATATTCAGAGTTCAGATTATGTTTTATCGTTAATTTAAATCTATAAAATGAATACATGCGGAAGGTCCCTTGCTCAAATTAACTTTGTTTTTTCACGTTAAACATTTTATCAATAGGCACTCGAGTAATTAGTGGAAGATTATTGGGGATAAAAAACACTATTAAACGCTTATGAAAAGACGTTGTTATTCAATTCTCATTGAATAACAAAAAATAATCAGTGTCCTGATCTCCGAAGAATACTTAAAAATAGCAGGAAAACTCTTGCTACTCAGAGGGCAGCGACATTACTCAGAGATGTGCGTGAAGCAATTACCAGCAAGATTGAGCTTGTGCTACGTGAAAAATGACAGGATGACAGGGGCACAAGTAAGACAGAATTCACGCCCTCCCTCCCTCCCTCCCTCCCTGTTACCTCTCCCTTGCTTTCTGTTTTCAGATCTCGTTCGCCCTGGCATTACCCCAATTCTCCCAAAAACGGCAAACCAGCCCTCAGCCCGCGCCACGACTGGCTTAATACGGGATCCCTGCTGCAAAACGTACCTTTACGTATTTGGTTTTACCCGCAATAATGCGTGATAAGCAAACAAAAGGATCCGCGCGCTGCGATTTATTGTCGTGGAAGGATCCAGGCGTTCAGGTCAGAATACCTGTATCCATAAACAGTGCGTGTGCTACGTGAAAAATAACTCATGAACAATGTCATTCCCCTGCAGAATTCACCAGAACGCGTCTCCCTGTTACCCATTGCGCCGGGGGTGGATTTTGCAACAGCGCTCTCCCTGAGAAGAATGGCCACTTCCACAGGGGCCACACCGGCCTACCTGCTGGCCCCGGAAGTGAGTGCCCTTCTTTTCTATATGCCGGATCAGCGTCACCATATGCTGTTCGCCACCCTCTGGAATACCGGAATGCGTATTGGCGAAGCCCGGATGCTGACACCGGAATCATTTGACCTGGATGGAGTAAGACCGTTTGTGCGGATCCTGTCCGAAAAAGTGCGTGCGCGACGCGGGCGCCCTCCAAAAGATGAAGTCCGCCTGGTCCCGCTGACGGATATAAGCTATGTCAGGCAGATGGAGAGCTGGATGATCACCACCCGGCCCCGGCGCCGTGCACCGTTATGGGCTGTGACGGATGAAACGATGCGGAACTGGCTGAAACAGGCAGTGAAGCGGGCCGAAGCTGACGGGGTGCACTTTTCGATTCCGGTCACACCACACACCTTCCGGCACAGCTATATCATGCACATGCTCTATCACCGCCAGCCCCGGAAAGTCATCCAGGCACTGGCTGGTCACAGGGATCCACGTTCTATGGAGGTTTATACCAGAGTGTTTGCACTGGATATGGCTGCCACGCTGGCAGTGCCTTTCACAGGTGACGGGCGGGATGCTGCGGAGATCCTGCGTACACTGCCTCCCCTGAGGTGACGGCATACGCGCTTCCTTATATAAGCTGTGGTCAGCAGAACAGACATAACATAAGCTGGAGTATGTATATAAGCTGTAGTGAGTAAGTCATGTTTTATGAAGGGAGCAATGCCTCAGCATCAGGTTACGGGATCACTTACGTAAGGGACAGGCAGATGGCAGCTCAGCTACAGACAGCACTGCAGGAAACAGAATATAAACTGCAGTGAGCAGAGCACTCACTGCACCGGTTAATATAAGCTGTAGTCAGTAAAGGGGCGTTCTTCACTGACTACAGTTTATGTTCAGCGGGATTTGAAGAGTTTTTCCAGGTCATCCAGTGTGATGCCCAGTTTTTCAAGCAGGGCAAGTTTCTCCGCCATCTCCGGACTGACTTTTTCCGCAGGTGAAGGTGGCAACGGATTTTCCTTACTCTCATCATTCGGCGCTTTTAACCGGGGACGCCGGTAGTGAATACAGAAGAATTTTGTCCGCCCCCGCTGGATCTCCGTGTAATCAAGATATCCAATCTCGCGCAACTGCTCCATTGCCCGTCTGACCGTCTGGTTCTGGGAAAATACAGGAGACTTCAGATTGAGGCGTGCACGCAGCCGCGCCAGCGATATCGGTGCCGGATCCCGGGGCAGGCTCTCTATAAAGGTGTAGAGTGCCTGGGCGGACTCCCGTCGCTTCAGGGCATTAATCGCCTTAAGCTGGAGAAGGACTTTTCTGTCAAACTGGTACAGTTCAAACAGGCGGGGATCGGCCTGTAACTGCACAATATCCCGCTCAGTATCGTAGTAGGCTGACTGTACCAGATGGGTGATGTATTCCCGGGTGTGCTTCTCATCGGTACGGGAAAACGAAATCACGGTACCGGCAATGCGCTTCAGGGAAGGGCTGATGCGCTCACGCAGCCTGCGGGATGACTGGCTTGAAGGTATACCACACAGTTTTGCAAACTCGACAAAAGGCAGTTCAACTTTGTCACCAATCACGTTATGGCGGGCAAAGGAATGAATGATCCCCACCCAGGTCTTGAAATCGTTATCCATATCCAGGCGGGGGCCGGTGATCTCAACCTTATCGAATCCCTCTGCACGGGCCAGGGAAAGACGTGTCAGTTCTTCCGTGGCATCAGTACGTGACAGTGTATTTTTTTTACTGTTCTTCAGTGATTTAAGGGTCGGTACAAAAACGCCCAGACGCATCAGCGCCACAGGTTGTACGGTGTTGTTATTGTTTGGTGTCAGTGTCACCAGCTCACCGGACGACTTATCCACCTCGCCGAACAGTTTTTTGATGTCTGAATTTTCGTTTTCCAGAAAGCCTCCTGCCTGTGGACAGTAAAAGAATAAACAGAAAATCGGATGTCAGAACCCCGCTAACTGACTGAAGAAAAATCTGCAGCCTGTATTTAACAGCTGAGTCTGGCGTACTGACCATAGTTTATGTCATTAACTTACTGCAGTATATGTATTACTTAATACAGCTTATCATTAACTTGTTACAGTTTATCAGTAACATGCCACAGCTTATGTGATCGTGCTCCCGGACCATTAATGACAAGGTTTGCAGCGATATGGGGATCTTTAATGGATCCTTTGTTGATCATTCATGGATCTGTTTACTGGATCGAGCCTCCGGATATGTGGATAAATCATTCCAGAAAAACAACGTACACTACCGATTATGAAGGCTTCAGGGCGTACCTGCTCACTGTAACTACAGATATATTGCGCTTCCTCGCCGGTTCGCGGGCTTCGCCCGGTCACCGGTCTGCGGCGAGCACTGTTTTTTCTGAAGTCTGTCTTTACAGGTAATTTTTGACGGAATCTGCCGTACTTCCTGAGCGTACAGTCATATCCGAAATACACTTCATATGTTTGTTTCAACGCCAGAGGCGCATACAGACTGGCTCCATGAATATCCTGATGACAGGCACTGCTGCGCAGACACCGGTCATGGATGTAACGGAAATACCAGCTGAACCACAGGTCTTCCAGTCGGGGACACTGAGTACAGGGCTGGAGCTTGTGGATACGTATCTCTGGATCTTCAAACACTTTATGGAAGGAAAGGTGTTAACCAGATCCCTTGCCTGCCTGGTTTATATCAAGCCCTATAGCGACAGGACGGACAGTGTCACCTTCCAGCCAGTAGCTAAACGATCTAAGGTGTTCCTGGACAAACTGCAGGAGCCAACGTCTGAAATGATAAATAAGCGAGGGAATATCTGGTGCTGGAAGAGTTGAGATGACTGGCACATTGGTATAAATCTTGCCGTCATTCTGATCAGTTTGTAACATTCTGTAATGATCACCATTGGCTGGCGATTTTTCTGTTCAGTAATGTAATTAACCTTATCTGATGCGCTGGCCACTATTCCATCAGCTGTACTGATGGCAGGCTCCCTGTTGAGGTCTGCCGCGAGCTGTCCGCCGGACTCAACGGGCTCTGCCACAATCCGGTTATGATAGCCTGGAAACTGATCAAGGGTCAGGTCGATATAGTCCCTGGCAGGGGCGGCAATGACGTGGCCGTATCTGCCAGGACCATTATCCCACTGCATACCGACAATACAGGAGTACAGGTTGCTGCCGTCTTCCGTCAGATAATCAGTCAGCGTCTGGCTGGCCAGCTCGCTGCAACCGGCCGGGAAATCCTTCAGGTGATCATACCCGGCGGTGAGAGAAGCCTCACAGGAAGTCAGCTCCAGAGCATGTCGGAAGGCCTGCAGGCGGGTCCAGGTGTCCGCATTCACTTTTTCACCTTCCCGTCATGACGGGCCAGGGACTGAAGTTTACGGACGTCCTCCCGGGATCCTTTCAGCTCAGCTTTCGTATCCAGCAGCTGCGCCGCCAGCGGTCTTTTTCCCGGGAGCCGACTTTCCTAGCACATATTCTTTTCGCAGTTATCCCCAGAATCTGTGGATAACTGTTGCTCCTCTTTTGAGAGAGAAGGCTTTACTCACCGCCTGAATGCGGCAGATATGTCTGGACGATATATCTGCATACGCCGGTACTGCTTCGTCAGATTGCACGGCAGGTGAATTGCCGGGCTGGTACCATACCATATTTGCGCCGAACCCGTCCGGGGCGGTGCCGATAACAGATGTTAAATGATTGGTCGTTTTTACATCTGTAAAAGCAACAGGGCCCCATGATTATATCATGGGGCCCTGTTACTCTGATTCTTCGCAATAGATTGCTCTGAATTAGATGCGCCTTCTCCATTAGACTAACAGTTCTATATTATTTTACCATCTTTAAATGTGTAAGAGTTTTCTGTTTTTTATTGGTGTTTATCTGTATTTTTTGTTTTAGGAACGTTTTTGTAAGAATTATCTTTTATATTTGAGGTGATATCTTATTGTGGTTGTTGTAATAGTTTAGAGTCGTAATAAATATGATTGATCGCCACTTTAAATGAAGTTAATCTACTGGAGATGAAGTAACTTCATTAATGCGTCATAAAAATAAAAATTCCTGTTTTGGGAAATATGAATGTGTCTGTCCCCTCCTTCGGGAGGGTGTTTTTTATCTGGAAACTGGTTTCTGGTTCTGATTTTTCTTTTTGTATTATAGCGAGTTACGCATATTTACCAATCGATGTCTGGCAAACAGAGTATGGCGATGGTGTGATTTGTGTTTATTGGTAAAAAAAACACCCCCGTAGTGGGGGTGTTGAAACTTCAACCTATGTACTCATTATCCTTGGATGGATGAGTAGCGTGCGATATTGAATCATATTCAGCAGGAATAATAATATTCGCAAAAAAATGGATGTGCAAGGAAATTTTTTATATGCTTTTGTGTGTGGTGGTTAGGTAATCAAGAAGATAAATGATGAAGTGTGCCAGTTCAGGATCAATGTTTCCATGGGAAAGCCATTTATTAATAATATCAATTAAGTTCGAAAGCTCAGGGAAGATTTGTTCAATGTTTTCCTCTGTCTCCCGCACAGTCATATAGCGACGTCTCCTTGGGGATTGAAAACAAAAACAATAATACAACAAGTATGAAACAGAAGGTAGGTGGCAGGGGCGGAACAGGAAAACGCATGAGGGCGCTTCCTGGGGGAGATGCCTGGTATCTTTAGGGTTCAGTTTTGAGATCGGGAATTTTTGTACATTAAGTGCATTATTTAATCAATTGAAACGCGTAATGGATTGATTTTATCAGCAACTATCGCGTTTAAGTTGTCGATCATATTTGAGTTGTCTCATTAAGGTCGAATCCCCTGAAAGCGGCGTATAACGTAGGAGTTCCCCTCTATAGCAATAGGTAAGGCTGTTCAAAAAAGGCTTACCGTACAATAATTCGCTATATCCAGACGGCCCCCCTTGTCATACAAGCTCGTAAGCGGCCCTGACGGCCTGTCAATGCGGTACTGCCCTGTCGGGACTGCTCTACCCACATAAGTTTCTACATAGCTTGAAGCTGGATGGGGAGGTATTACGGCTTTAGCCGTAATACTTTCTTCGTCCTCGCAGCGCTGACAGTTTTCAGGGATCAAATTTAGGTCCGCCATACACTCCGTAAAGACTCTGTCAGTTCACAGGTATTACCTAGTGAAGACGTATCATAAAATGAAAACTGTAGTTGGGTAGTTGCTCCCCCTCACGGCATGCAGGGGCTGAGGGGGAAAATTTCCTTATCTTGTTGTTGCTATTTCTGGCTTAGTCAGTTTTGAATTTTGCTTCCTAAGCAATAATCCCCTCACCGCAACAATCGTTCTTCTACACTAATAAGATCCGAAAAAAGGTAAAACCGGAACTTAATGAAATTACGGAGAATTTGACTGATATCCACTACCCCATTCTTCCGGCGTGCTATCTATACAGGCTGGTACATCTCATTTAGTCCGGAGGTTGTTATGGGCGTCAAAATCACAGGTTTAGACAAAATGCAGAAACAGCTAAAAGAGGTTGAGAGAGCAACGGAGGCCTTAAACGGAAGTTATGATGTTCGTTTTGATGCTAACGATCCTAGCAGCATTGAGAACGCAATTCAGGAAGCCTACTCCATGGTGGACGAACGCGCTTCTGGTTATGCCACTAATCCTATGGTCAGTCCATTAATCGAACACATGAAAGAAAATCTGCGCCAACAGATTCTGGACAGTGCAGAACAACAAAGACAGGAGAGCGGACAGGATGGCGATTGATATCTTTCAGTCACTTAAAAATTGCGTATTCGACCTTCAGCGCGCTGACGTTCAGAACTATCAGCAACCTCTTAAGCAATTGGCCCGGCTCTTGAACTCAGAGAATCTGCAGTCAGTTAATGCACATCTGACCCGCAATGTTGAACTTGATACCTTTCTGGCCAGGAGTGAAGATACTGAATCCAGCATGGCTGGTTCCGCTGTTCTACAGTGGCCTGATGAGCCCGCTGATATTTTGGGCCTGAAGTTGCTGCTGATCGAGAAAATGGCAGACGATAACAATTTTTCCTTTAATTTCTGTCATACATTTTTCTATGATCGAAACATTATTGAATCCATTCGAAAATTCACGTCGTCATTAGTTGCCCCGTTCGTGCGCGATTACCAGTTGTATGTGGAAAACCAACACGATCCTGAGCCTGCAGTGTTTCGGCCGGTTTCCCGAAAAATTTTTATTGTTCATGGCCATGATAATGATGCCCTTCAGTCTGTTGCCCGTTTTATATCCCGGATAGGTCTTGAGGAAATCATTCTTTCAGAACGTCCTGACGGCTCCAGGACGATTATCGAGAAATTTGAAGCAGAGTCAGGGGATGTCAGTTTTGCCATCGTGCTGATGACGCCCGACGATAGCGGCAGTGCTCTGGCATCTGAAAGCACACGTCTCCGCGCACGCCAGAATGTCCTGTATGAGCTCGGATATTTCGCCGGGAAGCTTGGACGCGGGAAAGTACTTGTACTCAGGAAGGGAGATATCGAAATCCCTTCAGATCTTGCCGGGGTTCTCTATACCGAGCTTGATGAGCATGGTGGATGGAAACGCAAACTGCTGAGTGAGCTTGCGTATGCCGGTGTTCCTTTTGACAAGGATAAAGCATTAAGCGCCTGATCTCCTTCATTTAGTAAGAAAAAGGCCGCTAAGCGGCCTTAATTTTTGGTCAGTCGTCATTTTCCAGCGCTGTTTTGAGCGCTTCCTGCTCCGGAGTCAGCTCGTTGCCGGACAGCATAACCTTCAACTTCTCTTCGACTGCTGGCCAGTCATCAAAGAACGGACTGACCTGGTCACGCGCAATCCGGCGATATGCCCCTCGGTGGGAGCTGAAGACACTGGTCTGTAATCGTATCAACAGGTTAACAAGGCCTTCATCAGTGGTAGTAACTTCTCTGACCCATTGCTTCACGGTTTCACCTGAACTCATGTCTCTCCAGGCGTAGAGATACCCGAGAAGAGACTTGCGCAGGAGAAGCTGTTGCTGAAGTTCTGGTTGATTCATACGTTCCGCAAACCTGTCACGCAACCGTTCCGTAATATCGCGACTGAAAAGAGCGTCTGAAGGCGAAGGTACTGCATTCTGAGCAAGTCCATGTTCCCAGATAAGATCCCGCATAAAATCGGCTATCCAGAACGGCGAAGCACCCGTAACGATCAGTTTTTCCATAAGCGTGATCGTTCTGGTCTCATCAATATCCTGCATATGCTTCAGCAGATGCCGTACAACCTCATTAATGGCCATTTCACGCAGGGAAAACCATGGGTTACGGATACTGAAGCGAGTGCTCACCTCATCGGTGTGATCGAAGAAAAAATGAACCAGTCCTGCGCACTCTTCGAAATTACGTTCTCTTATCAGGCCTGGAGTCAGTCTGCTCAGTATATGTTCAAACCAGGTTCCGGACAGACTGCCCACACTGTTGATTTTTGAGAGCAGCAATTCAGAAAGCTGCTGCTGTTTTTCCGATACGCCAGCCTGTTCAAAAAGCTGTCTGAAGAATTCAGGTGGCAGAACATTCTGTGGTGAGGAGAAGGCAAAATAATATCGCCAGTGCGTCAGGCTGCTGAGTCGTTTACCGGTCGTCTGGATATGACGAAAATCCTCACTGACGGGCTCAAAAAGATTCAGATATTCATCATTATGTCCACTGATACCTGGGATCCAGTCTGCAAGTGTCAGAAACGAGTCTGCATTTGATGCCCTGAACGTCTTCATACATCTGATAAGCCCCTCCCGGAAGTCTGCTTTCTCTCCGTCAGAAAGCATACCCTGACCGGTTTCAATCACGGACCGTTCTGTCAGGTAATGCTCTGTCCAGTCATACAGAGCCGGGTTTGTCACCCGTATAAGCTGAAGCAGGCACAAATCAGGGAAATAAACAAAATCCCGCATCCCCGGATAAAGAAAAATCAGGGAATTAATGGCCTGATGGATTTCCCGTGGCGTCGAAAGTGCGGCACCATAGGTATCAGTCACCGCGATGAGATCCCTTACCATTCCAGAGTCTGGCGGTTGATTATTAATTTGCTGATATAGAGCCTCAGCCCGCTGGCGAAATTCATTACGTAAATCAAAGGCTTCAGGTCGGGGTAATTTAAAACTAAGCTGAATGATTTTCTGGAGATAACGGCTGCCATCTTCGATATTCAGCGCATGTTCAACGGCATGAGTGATAATCTGCCTGTCATAACAGAGAATATGGGTAAAGCGGGGCAGATCGGCTACTGCACGCACAAGCCTGAACACTTCCGCCACCTGGGATGGCTCCAGTCGGTCCAGATCATCCATGACAACAATGAACTTCAGATCCAGACTCACCAGTTGTCCTGCAATTTCAGCCCGAAGCTTTGTCGTGGTTTTCTGATCAACAGCCAGACGGCTGTCTGAAAATACCTTTATTCCGCCTGCTATCCAGTTAATAATGCTGGAAAACTGTCCGATATATTGAACCAGTGGAAGGACGCGCGATGAAGTATCCTGAGCATACTCAATCACTTTTTGAGCTTCCGGTGACAACAGATATTTACGCCAGAGCTTTTTGAAGCCCTTCGGGGGATAGCGTATTTCCATTTCCTGCTGGATAACCGTGGCAACCGGAAGAAAGAGCGCTTCAACCGGACTGCCGCCACTCAGCCAGGGAGAAATATGCAGCACATGTGTGTGAGCATCTTTTTTCAGGGCAAGGTTTCTCAGGATCAGATTAAGGAGGCTTGTTTTACCCGATCCCCATGCACCTTCTATTCCGACAACATTTGAAGCCTCCAGAGGAAGAGTAAGGATGGAACGGGATATATTTTCTGCGATATTACCGAAACCGTATCGATCCTCAGGTACATCTTCAACTGCCGCATCAAGCCCTTTCTGGTTCCACAGCTGCCTCAGTATCTTCATATTACAGATCTCCGTACAGGCAGCGCAGCCCGGTCAGGGCCTCCGCCAGCGGGCCTTCTTGACACCGCGTGGCGAGCTCCCGGACCAGCGTCTCAAAGGCCTCCGCCGGCATAAAAATCCGCAGGCCGTCTATCCCGAAGAAGCCCTCCGGCGTGACGTTTCCGGGCGGGGAGAACATCACTCGCTCCCCCTGGTGACCGTGCGTCAGGGCTTCCGGATGCCGGGCATACAGCGTGAACAGGCCCAGCAGTTCGGATAACGCTTCCCAGCCGTACGGCACCACGAAGTCCTGGCCGGTGATCAGCAGGTGCAGACGGGGTGTGGTGTACCAGGCCCCCGGGCGTTCTCCGGGGTGCTGGCCGTCAACGCGGATCTCCAGGCGCAGCGTGCCGGCCTCAATGGTTTCCGTGACGGCAGAAATAACCGGGCGCAGCTCCTGTGCCAGCGTTCTTGCCTGTTCTGTGTTCCAGTCCAGGCCGCGCAGCATCAACGGGAAAACAGCTTTCAGCCGCGGCAGGGTGAAGATTTCTGCCAGCACCGCGTCCGGCACCTCCGCCAGGCCAAAACAGTCGCTCTCGAGCGGACGCAGGAGGTGTTCGGCATACATCTGATCCACCACGGGGCGCAGCGCTGCCCGGAAGGCTTCAAACTCTTCCGTCCAGTTTTTCCCGGCCAGGCGGAAAATCCCCTTCAGGTAGTGACCGTCCACAGGGCGATCGTGCTCCACCTGCCAGGCCAGCAGGTTGCCAGTGATGTCCAGCAGCGTGTCCAGGGCCGGGAGTGTGGCCAGCCTATTATGCCCGCGCAGGAAGGCCTCCCTGACGTGAACCAGGACAAAGCGCAGTTCGTCGCGGGAGAGCGCTGACGTGCCGAAGGTCTGGCCCAGAATGATATGCCGGTACAGCTGCCGGACCGTGGCCTCCGGATCGGCAATGAGCTGAAAATACCCGTCACCGGGCGCGACCGTTTTCAGGCCGTCATCGAGGAAGCGTTCGGCTAGGGCGTTGACCGAAGTATTTTCCCGACCGGCACGCGTTTTCAGCGCCTCGATAAGTTTTTTGTGAAAACGCAGGTTAAGCTGGCTTAGCATCATCGATCCTTTAATGTTTGTTTTGTTCTTAATGCTAACCTAGCATTTTATTATTAGCTATTAATCAGTTTTTTAGTTTTTGAAAATTGTGATGCTTCTAAAATTACTAAAATTGAGGATTTTAATGCTACAACAATGCCTGCCTCTTCTTATTTCTCCGGAGATCCGAAAACCCCAAGTTACGGATCTTCCTCTCCCTCCGCACAGCGTTACATCCCGTCAGCACAGCATGTAGTGCCTCATACAGTTGCCCATGGCACTATATGTTGTGTTGTATCTCTGGACTGTGATGCGCCGCGCAGGGGCGGAAAACAGCGATATGATGATTTTCTCAGCGTTGTACACTTCCGGAAAGTCGTTTATTCAAATAAAGTCGGATCCATACGAAACGGGAATGCGGTAATTACGCTTTGTTTTTATAAGTCAGATTTTAATATTTATTGGTTAACATAACGAAAGGTAAAATACATAAGGCTTACTAAAAGCCAGATAACAGTATGCGTATTTGCGCGCTGATTTTTGCGGCATAAGAATATATACTGATATGTATACCCGAAGTATGTCAAAAAGAGGTGTGCTATGAAGCAGCGTATTACAGTGACAGTTGACAGCGACAGCTATCAGTTGCTCAAGGCATATGATGTCAATATCTCCGGTCTGGTAAGCACAACCATGCAGAATGAAGCCCGTCGTCTGCGTGCCGAACGCTGGAAAGCGGAAAATCAGGAAGGGATGGCTGAGGTCGCCCGGTTTATTGAAATGAACGGCTCTTTTGCTGACGAGAACAGGGACTGGTGAAATGCAGTTTAAGGTTTACACCTATAAAAGAGAGAGCCGTTATCGTCTGTTTGTGGATGTACAGAGTGATATTATTGACACGCCCGGGCGACGGATGGTGATCCCCTTGGCCAGTGCACGTCTGCTGTCAGATAAAGTCTCCCGTGAACTTTACCCGGTGGTGCATATCGGGGATGAAAGCTGGCGCATGATGACCACCGATATGGCCAGTGTGCCGGTCTCCGTTATCGGGGAAGAAGTGGCTGATCTCAGCCACCGCGAAAATGACATCAAAAACGCCATTAACCTGATGTTCTGGGGAATATAAATGTCAGGCTCCGTTATACACAGCCAGTCTGCAGTCATGGTACCGGCAGTGTATTCTGCCGGGCAGCCTGCATCGCTGCCTGTTGCCATTGATTATCCGGCAGCTCTGGCACTTCGCCAGATGTCGATGGTCCATGATGAACTGCCAAAATATCTGCTGGCTCCGGAAGTGAGTGCCCTGCTCCATTACGTCCCGGATCTGCACCGCAAGATGCTGCTGGCCACACTGTGGAACACCGGAGCACGCATTAATGAAGCACTGGCGCTGACGCGGGGGGATTTTTCGCTTGCGCCTCCGTATCCGTTTGTGCAGCTTGCGACCCTGAAACAACGGACCGAAAAAGCTGCCAGGACGGCGGGGAGAATGCCCGCCGGTCAGCAGACTCACCGGCTGGTTCCGCTCTCTGACTCCTGGTACGTCAGCCAGCTGCAGACGATGGTGGCAACACTGAAAATACCCATGGAGCGGCGTAACCGTCGCACAGGAAGGACAGAGAAAGCGCGGATCTGGGAAGTGACGGACAGAACGGTCAGGACCTGGATTGGGGAGGCGGTTGCCGCCGCTGCTGCTGACGGTGTGACGTTCTCTGTTCCGGTCACACCACATACGTTCCGCCATTCCTATGCGATGCACATGCTGTATGCCGGTATACCGCTGAAAGTTCTGCAAAGCCTGATGGGACATAAGTCCATCAGTTCAACGGAAGTCTACACGAAGGTTTTTGCGCTGGATGTGGCTGCCCGGCACCGGGTGCAGTTTGCGATGCCGGAGTCTGATGCGGTTGCGATGCTGAAACAATTATCCTGAGAATAAATGCCTTGGCCTTTATATGGAAATGTGGAACTGAGTGGATATGCTGTTTTTGTCTGTTAAACAGAGAAGCTGGCTGTTATCCACTGAGAAGCGAACGAAACAGTCGGGAAAATCTCCCATTATCGTAGAGATCCGCATTATTAATCTCAGGAGCCTGTGTAGCGTTTATAGGAAGTAGTGTTCTGTCATGATGCCTGCAAGCGGTAACGAAAACGATTTGAATATGCCTTCAGGAACAATAGAAATCTTCGTGCGGTGTTACGTTGAAGTGGAGCGGATTATGTCAGCAATGGACAGAACAACCTAATGAACACAGAACCATGATGTGGTCTGTCCTTTTACAGCCAGTAGTGCTCGCCGCAGTCGAGCGACAGGGCGAAGCCCTCGAGTGAGCGAGGAAGCACCAGGGAACAGCACTTATATATTCTGCTTACACACGATGCCTGAAAAAACTTCCCTTGGGGTTATCCACTTATCCACGGGGATATTTTTATAATTATTTTTTTTATAGTTTTTAGATCTTCTTTTTTAGAGCGCCTTGTAGGCCTTTATCCATGCTGGTTCTAGAGAAGGTGTTGTGACAAATTGCCCTTTCAGTGTGACAAATCACCCTCAAATGACAGTCCTGTCTGTGACAAATTGCCCTTAACCCTGTGACAAATTGCCCTCAGAAGAAGCTGTTTTTTCACAAAGTTATCCCTGCTTATTGACTCTTTTTTATTTAGTGTGACAATCTAAAAACTTGTCACACTTCACATGGATCTGTCATGGCGGAAACAGCGGTTATCAATCACAAGAAACGTAAAAATAGCCCGCGAATCGTCCAGTCAAACGACCTCACTGAGGCGGCATATAGTCTCTCCCGGGATCAAAAACGTATGCTGTATCTGTTCGTTGACCAGATCAGAAAATCTGATGGCACCCTACAGGAACATGACGGTATCTGCGAGATCCATGTTGCTAAATATGCTGAAATATTCGGATTGACCTCTGCGGAAGCCAGTAAGGATATACGGCAGGCATTGAAGAGTTTCGCGGGGAAGGAAGTGGTTTTTTATCGCCCTGAAGAGGATGCCGGCGATGAAAAAGGCTATGAATCTTTTCCTTGGTTTATCAAACGTGCGCACAGTCCATCCAGAGGGCTTTACAGTGTACTGTAGTGGTCAAGTAATATTGGCCACGGTTTTACAGTAAAAATGGTATCTGTTCTCTGACTCTTCCGGCGTCAGCCCACCGTTATAATGGTGAGGTCTGACGCTGTTGTAGTAGTTCAATATGTAATCATTAATTTGCTGCCGGGCCTCGTCCTTGCCTGCGTAACCATTCGTTGGCACCCATTCTGTTTTCAGACTGCGGAAGAAGCGTTCCATGGGGCTGTTATCCCAGCAGTTTCCCCGCCGACTGACGCTTTGATTTATTCTGCAACGCCAGAGAAGTTGTTGATATTTAAGGCCTGTATACTGGCTTCCCTGGTCGCTATGGAACACGACATCCCGGGGTTGGCCACGCGTCTCATAGGCCATCCGCAGGGCACTGCTTATCAGTGCGGTATCGGCATGCGCTGACAGACTCCAGCCGATAACCCTGCGGGCAAAAAGATCCATAACAACCGCCAGATAGCACCAGCGATTTCCTGCCCAGAGATACGTAATATCTCCACACCATACCCGGTCTGGCTCCGGTACTGCGAACTGACGCTCAAGCAGATTCGGCAGGCTGGTATGCTCCTGACGGGCATTTTTATACTGATGTTTTCCGGGCTGACAACTGCTCAGGTTCAGATATTTCATCAGACGTCCGGCACGGTAACGGCTCATCGGGACGCCGTTTTGAGTCAGCATTTCAGCCAGAGTGCGCGCGCCCGCAGAGCCCCGACTTTGGTTCCACGCCCGGCGTATTTCGCTGCACAACCTGACTCGTGCCGGATTAACCGTATCGCGTCGTTTTCGCCAGTACCGGTAACTGCTGCGGTGTATTTCCAGAGCAGAACACAGGCTGACAACCGTGTGGCTGTCACTTAGTCTGGCGGCTATCGTGAACCGTTCAGCGAGTCGGACATTAAGAGCGCGGTAGCCTTTTTTAATATCGTATTTTGTTCCTCCAGACGGCGAACTTGCTTTTCCAGCTCGCGGATACGTTGCTGGTCTGGAGTAATGGGTGTGGCAGAGGGCGTAATACCCTGGCGCTCTCGCCTGAGCTGGCGTACCCAGCTCTCAAGCGTGGTTGAACCGACATTCATCGCTTCACTGGCCTGTCGATATGAGTAGCCCTTATCAACAATCAGCTGTGCACATTCCAGCCTGAACTCAGGGGTGAAGGTTCGTTTGGTTTTCTTGTTCATTAAGTCACCTGTTTTGTGTTGTGGTGAGAATATCACCTTTCATCAGGTGGCCAAATTTAGTGTGCCACTACAGTACATATCAACCCATATCTCATTCCCTTCTTTATCGGGTTACAGAACCGGTTTACGCAGTTTCGGCTTAGTGAAACAAAAGAAATCACCAATCCGTATGCCATGCGTTTATACGAATCCCTGTGTCAGTATCGTAAGCCGGATGGCTCAGGCATCGTCTCTCTGAAAATCGACTGGATCATAGAGCGTTACCAGCTGCCTCAAAGTTACCAGCGTATGCCTGACTTCCGCCGCCGCTTCCTGCAGGTCTGTGTTAATGAGATCAACAGCAGAACTCCAATGCGCCTCTCATACATTGAGAAAAAGAAAGGCCGCCAGACGACTCATATCGTATTTTCCTTCCGCGATATCACTTCCATGACGACAGGATAGTCTGAGGGTTATCTGTCACAGATTTGAGGGTGGTTCGTCACATTTGTTCTGACCTACTGAGGGTAATTTGTCACAGTTTTGCTGTTTCCTTCAGCCTGCATGGATTTTCTCATACTTTTTGAACTGTAATTTTTAAGGAAGCCAAATTTGAGGGCAGTTTGTCACAGTTGATTTCCTTCTCTTTCCCTTCGTCATGTGACCTGATATCGGGGGTTAGTTCGTCATCATTGATGAGGGTTGATTATCACAGTTTATTACTCTGAATTGGCTATCCGCGTGTGTACCTCTACCTGGAGTTTTTCCCACGGTGGATATTTCTTCTTGCGCTGAGCGTAAGAGCTATCTGACAGAACAGTTCTTCTTTGCTTCCTCGCCAGTTCGCTCGCTATGCTCGGTTACACGGCTGCGGCGAGCGCTAGTGATAATAAGTGACTGAGGTATGTGCTCTTCTTATCTCCTTTTGTAGTGTTGCTCTTATTTTAAACAACTTTGCGGTTTTTTGATGACTTTGCGATTTTGTTGTTGCTTTGCAGTAAATTGCAAGATTTAATAAAAAAACGCAAAGCAATGATTAAAGGATGTTCAGAATGAAACTCATGGAAACACTTAACCAGTGCATAAACGCTGGTCATGAAATGACGAAGGCTATCGCCATTGCACAGTTTAATGATGACAGCCCGGAAGCGAGGAAAATAACCCGGCGCTGGAGAATAGGTGAAGCAGCGGATTTAGTTGGGGTTTCTTCTCAGGCTATCAGAGATGCCGAGAAAGCAGGGCGACTACCGCACCCGGATATGGAAATTCGAGGACGGGTTGAGCAACGTGTTGGTTATACAATTGAACAAATTAATCATATGCGTGATGTGTTTGGTACGCGATTGCGACGTGCTGAAGACGTATTTCCACCGGTGATCGGGGTTGCTGCCCATAAAGGTGGCGTTTACAAAACCTCAGTTTCTGTTCATCTTGCTCAGGATCTGGCTCTGAAGGGGCTACGTGTTTTGCTCGTGGAAGGTAACGACCCCCAGGGAACAGCCTCAATGTATCACGGATGGGTACCAGATCTTCATATTCATGCAGAAGACACTCTCCTGCCTTTCTATCTTGGGGAAAAGGACGATGTCACTTATGCAATAAAGCCCACTTGCTGGCCGGGGCTTGACATTATTCCTTCCTGTCTGGCTCTGCACCGTATTGAAACTGAGTTAATGGGCAAATTTGATGAAGGTAAACTGCCCACCGATCCACACCTGATGCTCCGACTGGCCATTGAAACTGTTGCTCATGACTATGATGTCATAGTTATTGACAGCGCGCCTAACCTGGGTATCGGCACGATTAATGTCGTATGTGCTGCTGATGTGCTGATTGTTCCCACGCCTGCTGAGTTGTTTGACTACACCTCCGCACTGCAGTTTTTCGATATGCTTCGTGATCTGCTCAAGAACGTTGATCTTAAAGGGTTCGAGCCTGATGTACGTATTTTGCTTACCAAATACAGCAATAGTAATGGCTCTCAGTCCCCGTGGATGGAGGAGCAAATTCGGGATGCCTGGGGAAGCATGGTTCTAAAAAATGTTGTACGTGAAACGGATGAAGTTGGTAAAGGTCAGATCCGGATGAGAACTGTTTTTGAACAGGCCATTGATCAACGCTCTTCAACTGGTGCCTGGAGAAATGCTCTTTCTATTTGGGAACCTGTCTGCAATGAAATTTTCGATCGTCTGATTAAACCACGCTGGGAGATTAGATAATGAAGCGTGCGCCTGTTATTCCAAAACATACGCTCAATACTCAACCGGTTGAAGATACTTCGTTATCGACACCAGCTGCCCCGATGGTGGATTCGTTAATTGCGCGCGTAGGAGTAATGGCTCGCGGTAATGCCATTACTTTGCCTGTATGTGGTCGGGATGTGAAGTTTACTCTTGAAGTGCTCCGGGGTGATAGTGTTGAGAAGACCTCTCGGGTATGGTCAGGTAATGAACGTGACCAGGAGCTGCTTACTGAGGACGCACTGGATGATCTCATCCCTTCTTTTCTACTGACTGGTCAACAGACACCGGCGTTCGGTCGAAGAGTATCTGGTGTCATAGAAATTGCCGATGGGAGTCGCCGTCGTAAAGCTGCTGCACTTACCGAAAGTGATTATCGTGTTCTGGTTGGCGAGCTGGATGATGAGCAGATGGCTGCATTATCCAGATTGGGTAACGATTATCGCCCAACAAGTGCTTATGAACGTGGTCAGCGTTATGCAAGCCGATTGCAGAATGAATTTGCTGGAAATATTTCTGCGCTGGCTGATGCGGAAAATATTTCACGTAAGATTATTACCCGCTGTATCAACACCGCCAAATTGCCTAAATCAGTTGTTGCTCTTTTTTCTCACCCCGGTGAACTATCTGCCCGGTCAGGTGATGCACTTCAAAAAGCCTTTACAGATAAAGAGGAATTACTTAAGCAGCAGGCATCTAACCTTCATGAGCAGAAAAAAGCTGGGGTGATATTTGAAGCTGAAGAAGTTATCACTCTTTTAACTTCTGTGCTTAAAACGTCATCTGCATCAAGAACTAGTTTAAGCTCACGACATCAGTTTGCTCCTGGAGCGACAGTATTGTATAAGGGCGATAAAATGGTGCTTAACCTGGACAGGTCTCGTGTTCCAACTGAGTGTATAGAGAAAATTGAGGCCATTCTTAAGGAACTTGAAAAGCCAGCACCCTGATGCGACCACGTTTTAGTCTACGTTTATCTGTCTTTACTTAATGTCCTTTGTTACAGGCCAGAAAGCATAACTGGCCTGAATATTCTCTCTGGGCCCACTGTTCCACTTGTATCGTCGGTCTGATAATCAGACTGGGACCACGGTCCCACTCGTATCGTCGGTCTGATTATTAGTCTGGGACCATGGTCCCACTCGTATCGTCGGTCTGATTATTAGTCTGGGACCACGGTCCCACTCGTATCGTCGGTCTGATTATTAGTCTGGGACCACGGTCCCACTCGTATCGTCGGTCTGATTATTAGTCTGGGACCACGATCCCACTCGTGTTGTCGGTCTGATTATCGGTCTGGGACCACGGTCCCACTTGTATTGTCGATCAGACTATCAGCGTGAGACTACGATTCCATCAATGCCTGTCAAGGGCAAGTATTGACATGTCGTCGTAACCTGTAGAACGGAGTAACCTCGGTGTGCGGTTGTATGCCTGCTGTGGATTGCTGCTGTGTCCTGCTTATCCACAACATTTTGCGCACGGTTATGTGGACAAAATACCTGGTTACCCAGGCCGTGCCGGCACGTTAACCGGGCTGCATCCGATGCAAGTGTGTCGCTGTCGCCGGCCTCCTCACCCGGTCACGTTTCGTCGTTCCTCCTCCACGCGCTGCGGCTTCGGGGCCGCACCTGCATTCGTATGCGGTCGCCCGGTTACAGGTGCGGCACGGCCTGATGGAGGCCGCATGTGAGAGGAGAATTCCCATGCCAAACTGGTGCTCGAATCGTATGTATTTTTCTGGTGAACCGGCACAGATCGCTGAGATTAAACGACTGGCCAGCGGTGCAGTCACACCGCTTTATCGCCGCGCCACAAATGAAGGTATTCAGCTGTTTCTGGCCGGAAGTGCCGGACTTCTGCAGACCACTGAAGATGTGCGGTTTGAACCATGCCCCGGACTGACGGCTGCCGGGCGTGGCGTTGTATCGCCGGAGAATATCGCGTTCACCCGCTGGCTGACACACCTGCAGGACGGTGTACTTCTGGATGAGCAAAACTGCCTGATGCTGCATGAACTCTGGCTGCAGAGCGGTACTGGCCGGCGTCGCTGGGAAGAATTACCGGATGATGCCAGGGAAAGCATTACCGCTCTTTTCACCCCAAAAAGAGGTGACTGGTGCGACATCTGGAGTAACGAGGATGTATCGGTGTGGTGGAACCGTCTGTGTGACAACGTCCTGCCGGAAAAACCATGCCGTTTGACCTGCTGACGGTTCTGTTCACTCGCCTGGATGTTGAAGTGAATGGCTTTAACGGTGGTGTTCTGAACGGTGTTCCTTCTGCATATCACTGGTATACGGAACAGTATGGCGTGAAGGGGCCTTGTGGGTATGAGGTGAATATCAGCAGTCAGGGAGACAACTTCATTCAGGTTGATTTCGACACGCCGTGGTGTCAGCCGGAAAGCGACGTTATTGCAGTATTAAGCCGCCGTTTCAGTTGCACGCTGGAGCACTGGTACGCCGAGCAGGGCTGCAATTTCTGTGGCTGGCAGCGATATGAGCGTGGAGAGCTTGTTGATGTGCTGTGGGGGGAACTGGAATGGTCTTCCCCGACAGATGATGATGAGCTGCCGGAAGTCACCGCGCCGGAGTGGATAGTCGACAAGGTGGCGCATTACGGTGGATGAAGTATGACGGAGACTGGCGGGCAACCGCCCGTTTCTTTTCCGGTAAAGGATGTCGCCGGGCTCCTCTTTTTACTGCGCCGGCTGACGCGGCGCGGCAGGAACGCTGCCTGTGGTCAGTGTCCCGCGTCCGGCTGGGCACGGGACGGGCGCTTTTACCGCTCCCGGCTGGCATCGGTGACAGTGTACGCCAGCCCGTCGCCCTTTTCTGATGAACGCCCTTCAAGCCGCTTTCGCGGCATATTCTCGCCGTCAAAAAGACGACGGCTGCGATATTCCACGGTCGGCCTGACCCGTTACCGGACGCGGTGAACAGCCCACAGGCCGCGGGGAACGGGCGCCACAGGGGCGCCCTCCCGGTGCCCTCTGTAAGAGAAGGAGTGCTGTTATGTCCCGTTTTATCCAGGGTGACTGCGTGCGTGTTATGGCCACGTTTCCGGGCAATGCTGTCGATTTCATCCTCACCGACCCGCCATATCTCGTCGGTTTCCGTGACCGTCAGGGGCGTACCATCGCCGGCGATAAAACCGATGAATGGCTGCAACCGGCCTGTAATGAAATGTACCGCGTGCTGAAAAAAGATGCGCTGATGGTGAGCTTCTATGGCTGGAACCGCGTCGATCGCTTTATGGCCGCCTGGAAAAATGCGGGATTCAGCGTGGTTGGCCACCTGGTGTTTACCAAAACCTACACATCGAAGGCCGCATATGTGGGCTATCGCCACGAATGCGCTTACATCCTGGCAAAAGGGCGTCCGGCGCTGCCTCAGAAGCCATTGCCCGACGTGCTGGGCTGGAAATATTCAGGCAATCGTCATCACCCGACGGAAAAGCCTGTTACCAGCCTGCAACCACTGATTGAGAGCTTCACACACCCGAACGCGATTGTGCTGGACCCGTTTGCAGGCAGCGGCTCAACCTGTGTGGCCGCCCTTCAGTCCGGACGCCGGTATATCGGTATCGAGCTGCTTGAACAGTATCACCGTGCCGGACAGCAACGTCTGGCTGCCGTACAGCGGGCCATGCAGCAGGGGGCCGCAAATGATGACTGGTTTATGCCGGAGGCTGCGTAAATGAACTATGCCGGACATAAAAAACTTCGCGCCGACGTGGCGGAGGTGGCCAACACCATGTGTGACCTTCGGGCCAGGCTGAACGATATGGAGCATCGCTGTCGCTTTGATTCCGATGTGCTTGTTGAACGCCTGGCACGCCAGACGCTGTATCGCGCCAATCGCCTGTTCATGGAGGCGTATACCGAAATTCTGGAACTGGATGCGTGCTTTAAAGATTGAGAAGGAGACGAGAATGTACGGAACATGCGAAACGCTATGCCGGGAGCTGGCAGCAAAGTATCCGGGATATACACCGCTGATGCTGGTTATCTGGTCCCCGGAAGAGATTCAGGCCCTCGCTGACGGAATGGATATTTCCCTGTCCGATCCTGAAATCAGGACCGTCCTGGCGCGCCTGGAGGACATCCCGGAAGACCAGCGAATTGAGTCCGGTATTTCTTCTGCCGCGGCGATGGAGATTATCAGCAACGTGAGCGAAAACCGCCAGGTGACCGTCCCGGCTGAACTGCTGGCGTCCCTGATTCAGACCGCCGAACAGGCACTGTGGAAACGTGAATGGGCCGCCCGTGATTACGGCCTCGCCGTCCCGGAATGCGTTACCCGCCGTCAGGCGGTGGTTAATCAGGCCCGCATCCTGCTGAAAAACAACACACACGAAAACGGCTGATGTTATCGCCGCCTGCGGGCGGCGATACAGGGAGAACGATTAATCATGAACGAAAACACAACGCTGAACGCACTGATTTGTCGTCACGCCCGTAACCTGCTGCTGGCGCAGGGCTGGCCGGAAGAGACGGATGTCGACCAGCGTAACCCGAAGTATCCGGGCTGGATCAGCATTTATGTTCTGCTGGATGCGCCCCGGCTGGCGACGTTACTCGTTAACCGCCACGGCGGCGTACTGCCGCCGCACCTGGCCTCCGCCATTCAGAAACTGACCGGAACCGGAGCGGAACTTGTTCTGTCCGGCAGTCAGTGGCAGTCGCTGCCGGTGCTTCCGGCAGACGGAACGCAGGTGTCTTTTCCGTATGCCGGTGAATGGCTGACCGAAGACGAAATCAGGGCTGTACTTGCGGCGGTGCGCGATGCGGTACGCAGTGTCAGTTGCCGGGTGGCAGAAGATATGCGGCGTATCCGGGCGGCGCTGACCACCACCGGTCAGACGTTACTGACCCGCCAGACGCGCCGCTTTCGCCTGGTCGTGAAGGAAAGCGATCACCCCTGCTGGCTCGATGAGGACGACGAAAACCTGCCCGTGGTGCTCGATGCCATCCTGAACCGGGGCGCACGTTTTTCGGCGGTGGAAATGTATCTGGTCAGCGATTGTATTGAACATATCCTGTCTAGTGGGCTGGCCTGCGATGTGCTGCGTATACCGGATGAACCGCCCCGCCAGTGGTTTGACCGTGGTGTTCTGCGGGAAGTTGTCCGGGAAGCCCGGGCCGAAATCCGCAGCATGGCGGATGCCCTGGCAAAAATCAGGGGCTGATGATGGCGGGGAAAATCCCCGCTTTTTTTCTGCCGGTCCCCGGACAGAGCACAAAGGAAGTCGCCGCCGGCTCCGCTTTACCCGGCCATGCAGGCATGGCCTTGTGGGTTTTCAGTTATGTGGCCGCCGTGTCGTGTGCGGGCGGTGCCGTGCCTCCATCTTAGCCGGGCTGGCGGGGATGCAAGGGTACGCTTCGCCGCTGCGGTCACCCGGTCCCTCCTTCCCGTCTGCCGTGATTTTCCGGTCGTTCACCCGCTCAGGTTTCGCGGTCTCACCCTCCAACTCCCGTCAGCCGTGTGCGTCAGGCTGCGGCTTCCCTTGCGCCCTGTGCATCCCCGCCTTATCGCCCGGCTTTTATGGAGGCACGGCACCGCCCGGTGTCGCGGAATATGTGAATAACGGAGGAAAACATCATGCAATATGCGAAACCTGTCACTCTGAACGTTGAAGAGTGCGACCGTCTCTCCTTTCTGCCTTACCTGTTTGGCAACGATTTTCTGTATGCCGAGGCGTATGTGTACGCGCTGGCGCAAAAAATGATGCCGGAATATCAGGGAGGCTTCTGGCACTTCATCCGCCTGCCGGACGGTGGCGGTTACATGATGCCGGATGGCGACCGTTTTCATCTGGTCAACGGTGAAAACTGGTTTGACCGCACGGTCAGCGCCGATGCCGCAGGCATCATTCTGACTTCCCTTGTGATTAACCGCCAGTTGTGGCTGTACCACGACAGCGGGGATGTAGGACTGACCCAGCTTTACCGGATGCGCGATGCGCAGTTGTGGCGTCACATCGAATTTCACCCCGAATGCAACGCGATTTACGCGGCACTGGACTGATTAACGGACGGGGCGGCAATGCCGCCCCTGTAAAGGAGACGAGAACATGTACTGTACTGTTAAAGAAATCATCCGCGATGTACTGGATACAGACGTGCCGGACAGTGAATGCGTTTTTGCCGTGGTGCTGACCCGTGGGGATGTGCGCCACATAGCCCAGGACTGGAACCTGTCAGACGATGAGCTGGAAACCGTCATGCAGCGGCTGGACGATGCCTTTGAATATGGTGCGGATGTCAGCATTGTTCACGACGTTGTTCGTGAGCTGATGGAAGAAAAGCGTGCCAGCCGTCAGGTGACAGTTCCGGCGGTGATGCTGGAAAAAGTGATGGCGCTGGCAGGCAGTGAAATGAAGCGCCTGTATGCCGTCGGGAGTGAGAACGGGGGCGACGGTGATGCGTTCGTCAGGGAGGAACGCGAAGCAATGGACGTTGTGTTACAGGCGCTGGACGGGGAGCACATGTCATGAATATCAGCACAGAAACCCGCGAAATTCTGCGCAATTACAAAGCCGTGATTAATGCGCGACGTCGTGAAATGGGGCAGAAACCGCTCACCACCGCGCAGATTGTTGATGAAATCTGCGATTTTGTGGCGAATCAGCAGGCTGTTTTCCTGGGCGGTCACTACATCTTACAGGGCAGCAGAAACAGGTGATACAGGGCAGGCGGTGGAGGCCGCCTGTCAGCCCGCGCGAAAACCCCTGGCAGGCTGACGCCTGCCGGAAGGGAAGCGGGCCACGCTGACGCGTCGCCCGTTACCCTTCCTGTTTGTGATGTGTCCGGAATGTTTTTTTCTGATGTTATTTTTCTGTGGTTACCGTGCCTGTTACTGTTCTTCTTCTTTTTCCTCTTCCTCTTCTTTCCGTTCCTCTCCTGCTTATGGCTTTTCCGGGCGTCCCCCTGGCGGGGCGGGCTGTCGTGAACGGAGCCAGCGAAGCTGTCTCCGCCCTGGCGGGCTTCCATCCCTGACGCGAAACCCCGGGCTTGCAGCGACCGTTCCGGTCGCGCCGCCTCTGTCGCGCCGTGGCCTGCGCTCCCGGCATCCCGGCAAAAGGCCACCGGGATGTAAGGGGCAACGCCGTTTCGCAAACCGCGCTTCACGTCGTTGCGGCGGGTGCCTGCCCGTTGTTGTGTCCGGTGCCATTCACCTGTTTAAGCCCCTGTCACCGGGGGCAAAGACAGCCACAACCGTCTCCGCCAGTCCAGGGGTGAAATGCACATCCCGCAAAACTTTTTGCCCAAAAGCAGGCAAAAAGTTTTGCGGTCTGCCCCCGGACAGTCGTTTCCGGCCGTGGCAGTGATGCCCCTTGCGGCGAAGGTTCTCAAAAAGGTGATGGTGAATACCGGAGGGAACAAAAGGCAGGTCCCCGCAAAACGTCAAAACCGCGGCTCCCGAAACTCAAAAGATGATGGGGGCTGAAAACATCAACAGAAGGAGACACATCATGGCAGTTCGTGGCATTAACAAGGTCATCCTCGTAGGACGCCTGGGAAAGGATCCGGAAGTCCGTTACATCCCCAACGGGGGCGCAGTGGCAAACCTGCAGGTGGCCACGTCAGAAAGCTGGCGTGACAAACAGACGGGGGAGATGCGGGAGCAGACAGAATGGCATCGCGTGGTGCTGTTCGGCAAGCTCGCGGAAGTGGCAGGTGAATGTCTGCGCAAGGGCGCGCAGGTCTACATCGAAGGTCAGCTTCGCACCCGTAGCTGGGAGGATAACGGTATCACCCGTTACGTCACCGAAATTCTTGTTAAGACCACGGGCACCATGCAGATGCTGGTACGTGCCGCAGGTGCTCAGACTCAGCCGGAAGAGGGGCAACAGTTCAGCGGTCAGCCTCAGCCGGAACCACAGGCGGAGGCCGGTACGAAAAAAGGTGGCGCAAAAACGAAAGGCCGTGGACGTAAGGCCGCGCAGCCGGAGCCTCAGCCGCAACCGCCGGAGGGTGACGATTACGGGTTTTCAGACGATATCCCGTTCTGAACGACTGACTGTGACAACCGCCCCGTCCTGTGCGGGGCATCACCGGAGAGATGAGGATGAGCGAATATTTCAGAATACTTCAGGGACTGCCTGACGGTCCTTTTACCCGCAAACATGCCGAAGCCGTTGCCGCACAGTACCGGAACGTCTTTATCGAGGATGACCACGGCGAACAGTTTCGCCTGGTTGTCCGTAATAACGGTGCAATGGTCTGGCGTACCTGGAATTTTGAGGACGGTGCCGGGTACTGGATGAACCATGTCATCCGTGATTTCGGGATTCTTAAGTAAGAGAGGTGCCGGACGGGAACGCGTCCGGCAGACAATCATTATTACCGTTTTGGGAGGTACTAACTATGTCAGTTACAGAGTCTAAGGCAAAAACGGAGCGTAAATCCAGCCGTAAACCTGCAAAAACGCAGGAAACAGTCCTGTCGGCCCTGCTGGCGCAGACGGAGGAAGTGAGCGTGCCGCTGGCCTCGCTGATTAAGTCTCCGCTGAATGTGCGCACGGTGCCGTATTCTGCGGAGTCCGTCAGCGAACTGGCGGACTCCATTAAAGGTGTCGGCCTGTTACAGAATCTGGTTGTTCATGCCCTGCCTGGTGACCGTTACGGTGTCGCCGCAGGTGGTCGCCGACTGGCAGCACTCAACATGCTGGCAGAGCGTGACATCATTCAGGTTGACTGGCCTGTCCGTGTGAAGGTCATTCCGCAGGAGCTGGCGACTGCCGCATCGATGACCGAGAACGGTCATCGTCGGGATATGCACCCTGCCGAACAGATTGCCGGATTCCGTGCAATGGCGCAGGAAGGCAAAACACCTGCACAAATCGGTGATTTGCTGGGTTATTCGCCCCGCCACGTTCAGCGAATGCTGAAACTGGCAGACCTTGCGCCTGTCATCCTCGATGCGCTGGCAGAAGACCGCATCACCACCGAGCACTGTCAGGCGCTGGCGCTGGAGAACGACACCGCGCGTCAGGTGCAGGTGTTTGAAGCGGCCTGCCAGTCAGGATGGGGCGGTAAACCGGATGTGCGGGTTATCCGCAATCTGATTACGGAAAGTGAAGTGGCGGTGAAGGACAACACTAAATTCCGCTTCGTGGGGGCTGATGCTTTCTCACCTGACGAACTGCGTACTGATTTGTTCAGCGATGACGAGGGTGGCTATGTGGACTGCGTGGCGCTCGATGCCGCCCTGCTGGAAAAACTCCAGGCTGTCGCTGAACACCTTCGGGAAGCCGAAGGCTGGGAATGGTGCGCCGGACGCATGGAGCCTGTCGGTGAGTGCCGTGAAGATTCCCGGGCATACCGCAACCTGCCGGAGCCGGAAGCGGTGCTGACGGAGGCAGAAGAAGAACGCCTGAACGAACTGATGATGCGTTACGACGCGCTGGAAAACCAGTGTGAGGAATCTGACCTGCTGGCAGCAGAAATGAAGCTGATTGACTGCATGGCGAAGGTCAGGGCGTGGACGCCGGAGATGCGTGCCGGAAGTGGCGTGGTGGTGTCCTGGCGTTACGGTAATGTGTGTGTCCAGCGTGGTGTGCAGTTGCGCAGTGAAGATGACGTGACTGACGACGCTGACCGCACGGAACAGGTGCAGGAAAAAGCGTCAGTGGAGGAAATCAGTCTGCCACTACTGACGAAAATGTCCTCAGAGCGCACGCTGGCAGTCCAGGCAGCGCTGATGCAACAGCCGGACAAATCTCTGGCACTGCTGACATGGACGCTCTGCCTGAATGTGTTTGGCAGCGGGGCGTACAGTAAACCAGCACAAATCAGCCTGGAATGTAAACATTATTCGCTGACCAGCGATGCGCCGTCAGGGAAGGAAGGTGCCGCATTCATGGCGCTGATGGCAGAAAAAGCACGTTTGGTCGTCCTGTTGCCGGAGGGATGGTCACGGGACATGACGACGTTCCTGTCACTCAGCCAGGAGGTGCTGTTATCCCTGCTCAGTTTCTGCACTGCGTGCAGCATCCACGGCGTTCAGACCCGCGAGTGTGGTCACACGTCACGCAGTCCGCTTGACCCTCTGGAAACCGCTATCGGATTCCACATGCGCGACTGGTGGCAGCCGACAAAAGCAAACTTCTTCGGACACCTGAAAAAGCCGCAGATTATCGCAGCCCTGAATGAGGCCGGACTGTCCGGTGCTGCACGGGACGCGGAGAAGATGAAGAAAGGCGATGCGGCTGAACATGCAGAGTTCCACATGAAAGACAACCGCTGGGTGCCTGGCTGGATGTGTGCACCACGCCCACAGACGGATGCCACTGAACGTACCGATAACCTGGCTGATGCCGCCTGATGAACAACCACACCGCCCCGCCGGAGACGGGGCGGCAGCAAGGGAGATACCGTGATGAAAACTGAACTGACCCTGAATGTATTACAGACCATGAACGCACAGGAATATGAAGATATCCGGGCTGCCGGAAGTGATGAACGCCGTGAGCTGACTCACGCCGTGATGCGGGAGCTGGATGCGCCGGATAACTGGACGATGAACGGCGAGTACGGCAGCGAGTTTGGCGGCTTTTTCCCCGTCCAGGTCCGTTTCACGCCTGCCCACGAACGTTTTCACCTGGCGTTATGTTCACCGGGCGATGTCTCTCAGGTCTGGGTGCTGGTTCTGGTGAATGCCGGTGGTGAGCCGTTTGCGGTGGTTCAGGTACAGCGGCGGTTTGCATCGGAAGCCGTCAGCCATTCACTGGCACTGGCGGCGTCACTGGATACGCAGGGGTACAGCGTTAACGACATCATCCATATCCTGATGGCGGAAGGAGGTCAGGTATGAGCGTACGTTCACAGGCACTGGTTCCCCTCAGCACAGAGCAACAGGCCGCATGGCGGGCGGTGGCGGAGACAGAAAAACGCCGCCATCAGGGTAACACGCTGGCGGAATATCCGTATGCGGGGGCGTTTTTCCGCTGTCTGAACGGAAGCCGCAGGATATCGCTGTCTGACCTGCGATTTTTCATGCCGTCCCTGACCGCAGAAGAACTGCACGGCAACCGTCTTCAGTGGCTGTATGCCATCGATGTGCTGATTGAAACACAGGGCGAGGTCTGCCTCCTTCCCCTTCCCGGTGATGCAGCAGAGCGGTTGTTTCCGTCGGTGCGGTTTCGTGTCAGGGAGCGCAGTCGCCATAAATCCGCGCTGGTCATGCAGAAGTACAGCCGCCAGCAGGCACGGGAGGCAGAGCAGAAAGCCCGTGCGTACCAGGCGCTGGTCGCTCAGGCTGAAATCGAACTGGCATTCCATTCGCCGGAAACAGTCGGAAGCTGGCATGCACGCTGGAGTGACCGGGTGGCAGAGCATGACCTGGAAACCCTGTTCTGGCAGTGGGGCGAGCGTTTTCCGTCACTGGCCGGAATGGAACGCTGGCAGTGGCAGGATATGCCGTTCTGGCAGGTTATTGCGGAAGCCAGTCTTGCAGCAAGAGAGGCCGGTCACGCTGTCCGTGAGATGGAGCGGTGGATGGTGCCGAACAAACTCCGGGAGGCAGCGTGATGCGGCAACAATCACACAGATTACCCGTAAACAGCCTGAATGAGCGGGTTATTTTCAGGAAAAGTGAGTGTGGTCAGCGTGCAGGGATATGGGCTATGATGTGCCCGGCGCTTGAGGCTTTCTGCCTCATGACGTGAAGGTGGTTTGTTGCCGTGTTGTGTGGCAGAAGGACAAAAGCCCCGTAGTTAATTTTTCATTAACCCACGAGGCCCCTGCATGCTTAGACAACATCAGGATAGCCTCTTACTGCGCTTTGCGCAAGGAGAAGAAGGCCATGAAACTACCACGCAGCTCTCTTGTCTGGTGTGTGTTGATCGTGTGTCTCACACTGTTGATATTCACTTATCTGACACGAAAATCGCTGTGCGAGATTCGTTACAGAGACGGATACAGGGAGGTGGCGGCTTTCATGGCTTACGAATCCGGTAAGTAGCAACCTGGAGGCGGGCGCAGGCCCGCCTTTTCAGGGCTGATGCTGGTCTGACTGCACTGAAGCGCCTTTATAAAGGGGCTGCTGGTTCGCCGGTGGCCCCTTTCTCCTTGCTGGCATTGTACGGGCATGAACAACCAGACTGCCAGGAAGGCCGTTTCCCTCTGGGAACGGGGATGAACGTGCGCCTGCGGCGCCCGTTCTTTTCCCCCGCCTTCTCTGTTTATGACCTGTCAGAAATCACATCACCTTCCCTTTGATTATTCTCTTTTTCCTCCTGTTCTGACTCTGATTACTGCTGCCCTGATTCCTGTCTGTTTTGTTGTTCTCCTGGCAGTGTCTTTTCCGGGCGTCCCCCTGGCGGGGCGGCTGTCGTGAACGGAGCCAGCGAAGCTGTCTCCGCCCTGGCGGGCTTCCATCCCTGACGCGAAACCCCGGGCTTGCAGCGACCGTTCCGGTCGCGCCGCCTCTGTCGCGCCGTGGCCTGCGCTCCCGGCATCCCGGCAAAAGGCCACCGGGATGTAAGGGGCAACGCCGTTTCGCAAACCGCGCTTCACGTCGTTGCGGCGGGTGCCTGCCCGTTGTTGTGTCCGGTGCCATTCACCTGTTTAAGCCCCTGTCACCGGGGGCAAAGACAGCCACAACCGTCTCCGCCAGTCCAGGGGTGAAATGCACATCCCGCAAAACTTTTTGCCCAAAAGCAGGCAAAAAGTTTTGCGGTCTGCCCCCGGACAGTCGTTTCCGGCCGTGGCAGTGATGCCCCTTGCGGCGAAGGTTCTCAAAAAGGTGATGGTGAATACCGGAGGGAACAAAAGGCAGGTCCCCGCAAAACGTCAAAACCGCGGCTCCCGAAACTCAAAAGATGATGGGGGCTGAAAACCAGAGAGAGGAGAAAGCAGGATGAGTACCCGAAATATCCACGTTAACACCGCGTCGTACACGCTTCTTGTTGCCGGGAAGAAAAAAAACACCGGGGAAGAGTGGGACGTCCTGGAATTCAGCAGCCTGACTGAGCTGAAAAAATATCGCAAAAGCCACCCGGAAAAGATGGCCTTCAGCTATAGCTACGCGCTCAGCCGGGGTGTGGATACGCAGTTCCGCCATATCAACATTGCGGAAGCCGATCACTTCAAACAGTTCCTGCGTCAGATTAAGCGTGCCGGCCTCGATATCCGGGCGATCTGCTGACCGGATGTGATGAATATCCCTCCTGATTGTTGCAATCTTGTTAATTGTGACCAGGGGGGATGATATTAAGCGGAAAAATTTTTTATTAAATTTATTCTTTCATAAAGGAGTAGCTGTTATGCGATTAGCTTCCCGTTTTGGTCGGTATAATTCCATCCACCGTGAACGTCCTTTAACGGATGATGAATTAATGCAGTTCGTGCCTTCGGTATTTTCCGGTGATAAACATGAGTCCCGGAGTGAACGTTATACGTATATTCCAACAATCAATATCATCAATAAGTTACGTGATGAAGGTTTCCAGCCATTCTTTGCCTGTCAGAGTCGGGTTCGTGATTTGGGACGTCGCGAATACAGTAAACATATGTTACGTCTTCGCAGGGAAGGGCATATTAACGGGCAGGAAGTTCCTGAAATTATCCTGCTTAATTCACATGATGGTTCATCCAGTTATCAGATGATCCCCGGAATTTTTCGTTTTGTCTGCACAAATGGCCTGGTGTGCGGAAATAATTTTGGCGAAATCCGCGTTCCACATAAAGGTGATATTGTCGGGCAGGTTATAGAGGGCGCGTATGAAGTGCTCGGTGTCTTTGATAAGGTCACTGATAATATGGAGGCGATGAAAGAAATTCATCTTAACAGTGACGAGCAACATTTATTTGGCAGAGCTGCACTGATGGTCAGGTATGAAGATGAAAATAAAACGCCAGTGACGCCTGAACAAATAATTACTCCCCGTCGTTGGGAGGATAAACAGAACGATCTCTGGACAACCTGGCAGCGGGTTCAGGAGAATATGATAAAAGGTGGATTATCGGGGCGAAGTGCCTCCGGGAAAAATACCAGGACAAGAGCCATTACAGGTATTGATGGTGATATAAGAATCAACAAGGCGTTGTGGGTGATTGCCGAACAGTTCAGAAAGTGGAAGTCATGATAATATAAGTAAAGCCCCGAAAAAATTTCGGGGCTTTACTTATATTATCATTCTTCGGCATCGCTGTGTCGTCTGATATACCTCAATTTCATCAACTGGCTTTTCGGTTGTCTGTAAATATTGTGCCCGCGAAAAATGGTCTGGCAGGAGGCTGCGCAGTTACCGGGTATATATAAGATGGGTTACTGCTTCGCGGGGCTTCGGCCAGGCAGTATTGTCACTCATATGATATTTTTGTGTGTGGCCTTCCATGCCGCTTTTGCGGCATAACCGGTATCTGACAATGCCTGTAAGATTAATTGTTCTGCACGCTGTTAATTTCCGGAAGTGATTTCTTCGTGGCCGGAATCCGGATACCTTTACTGCTTTTTATCCCGGTATAAATCCGGTAAACATCTGATGCGTAGGCAAGACGTCTCTGGTTCTGGCGTTCGGTCTTCCTGAATCCAGCATTGTATGCACCAACGGCCTCCCAGGAGACGCCCCATTTTTTAAAGGCTATTGCCAGATAATAAGCACCGGTATAAATGTTCATGCAGGGATCTGTTGTCAGATGTTCCGGCTTAATTCCATAGCGGGCCAGTTCGTTAAAATGCTGGGAATCTACCTGCATCAGTCCGCTGCCATATCCCGTTACCGGATTAATACCGATGGCATTAACCCGGTAACGGGATTCTTTCCATGATATTGCTCTCAGTAAATCAGGATCTATTTTGTAATCCCGGCCTGCAAGATCAAAGCAATCAGTGGCATGGCAGATCTCATTTATAAACATCAGGCAGATGGCTAACATCCATTTTTTCATTTTTCCACCTCTGGTGACTTTATCCGTAAATAATTTAACCCACTCCACAAAAAGGCTCAACAGGTTGGTGGTTCTCACCACCAAAAGCACCACACCCCACGCAAAAACAAGTTTTTGCTGATTTGTTTTTTAAATCATTAGTTTATGTTATAAATAATGTATTTTAATTTATTTTACATTATTAAATAGGGTCGTTGACGACCCTATAGCGACCCTATGACGACCCTTGTTAGGGTCAGTGCTGACAATTTTCATGAAAAACATTTGGATATATTAGGGCCGCCCCTAGCAGCGCCGTGCGTTTTTTTATAGTATGCCCCTAGGGGCGCTGCTAGGGGTGCTCTTCTTTTTTCAGACCATACTATGAGTAGATGAAATAAAACTCTTATTTCAGAATCTAAAAGGTACTGTCTTATGGCCAGAGTAAATCTGTATATCAGTAATGAGGTTCATGAAAAAATTAACATGATTGTTGAAAAGCGTCGTCAGGAGGGAGCAAGAGATAAAGATATAAGCCTTTCAGGAACTGCTTCAATGCTTCTTGAATTAGGGCTCCGTGTATATGACGCTCAGATGGAGCGTAAAGAGTCTGCATTTAACCAGACAGAGTTTAATAAACTTCTTCTTGAATGTGTTGTAAAAACACAGTCAACGGTGGCAAAGATTTTAGGTATTGAATCTCTCAGTCCTCATGTATCCGGAAATCCGAAGTTTGAATATGCCAGTATGGTTGACGATATCAGAGAGAAAGTGTCTGTTGAGATGGACCGGTTTTTCCCAAAAAATGATGATGAATAAATGAAAATGAAGTTTGAGTTGGTTCAAATATAGGAGTTTTTATGATTCAAAAAGATGACAATACGTCAGATAATTAGTATATTAATTACGTGGTTAATGCCACGTTAAAAATTGAAACTGAAAATCGCCGATGCAGGGAGCTGTAACTCCCTGCATCGACTGTCCATAGAATCCTTAGTGGAGGTTCCTATGTGTGCGCTGGATCGTAGAGAAAGGCCACTTAACAGTCAATCTGTAAATAAATACATCCTTAACGTTCAGAATATCTACAGAAATTCTCCCGTTCCGGTTTGTGTCCGTAACAAAAACCGGAAAATCCTTTATGCCAATGGGGCTTTTATTGAACTCTTTTCCAGAGAAGATAAACCTTTATCCGGAGAGAGTTATATACGTCTGCAGGTTGAAATTTTTCTTTCATCACTTGAACTGGAATGCCAGGCTCTTGGACATGGCTCTGCATTTTGTCGTCGTTTTAATTTTCATGGCGAAATCTATCAGATAAGGATGGAGAATGTTTCTTTTTATAATGACGAATCTGTTGTTTTATGGCAAATTAATCCGTTTCCTGATTATCCATTTTTTGCGTTAAATCAGAGTGTAAGTAATACAAATACTTCTGGTCAATTAACGATATGGAATGATCTTTCTCCAGGAACATTGGTTGTTTTCTCTTTTTATATGCTGGGTGTTGGTCACGCAACAATTGCCAGAGAATTGGGTATTACAGACAGAGCATCTGAGGATCGAATTAAACCAGTTAAACGGAAAATAAAAGAGTTTTTTGAACACTTTGATTTATTCAGAGTGTCATGTATCTATAAAGGAGAAATAGATTCGCTATTAAGTATAATTCGTGAATTTTATGGTGTTAAATAAATGTTAAATAAGGCACGCCAATTTTGGCGTGTTTTTTTTCGCCGATTTCTGTGCAATCATAATTTTATTAGTCGGGAAACAGAGGTGAATTTAGTGAGGAGGCGTAACGCGAGAGGCGGTATAAGCAGAACGGTCTCGGTGTATCTCGATGAAGATACAAATAACCGACTTATTAAGGCCAAAGATCGTAGTGGAAGAAGTAAAACGATAGAAGTCCAGATCCGTCTCAGAGATCATCTGAAACGGTTTCCTGATTTCTATAACGAAGAAATATTCAGGGAGGTGACCGAAGAGAGCGAGTCAACATTTAAAGAACTTTAGTTTTTATCTATCAATATTAAACAGAGGAATCATATGGACGCCGTTTTAAGTGTTCAGGGTGCTTCTGCGCCCGTCAAAAAGAAATCGTTTTTTTCCAAATTCACTCGTTTGAATATGCTTCGCCTGGCTCGCGCAGTGATCCCGGCTGCTGTTCTGATGATGTTCTTCCCGCAGCTGGCGATGGCCGCCGGCAGCAGTGGTCAGGACCTGATGGCAAGCGGTAACACCACGGTTAAGGCGACCTTCGGTAAGGACTCCAGTGTTGTTAAATGGGTTGTTCTGGCTGAAGTTCTGGTCGGTGCTGTCATGTACATGATGACCAAAAACGTCAAGTTCCTGGCCGGTTTTGCCATCATCTCTGTATTTATTGCTGTGGGTATGGCCGTCGTTGGCCTCTGACAGGAAATAAAACGATGTCGGGAGACGAGAATAAACTTAAGAAATATCGTTTCCCGGAAACACTGACCAACCAGAGCCGCTGGTTTGGCCTGCCACTGGATGAACTGATCCCCGCAGCAATCTGTATTGGCTGGGGTATCACAACATCGAAATATCTGTTCGGTATTGGTGCAGCGGTTCTGGTTTATTTCGGGATTAAAAAACTGAAAAAAGGGCGGGGCAGTTCCTGGTTACGTGACCTGATTTACTGGTATATGCCAACAGCCCTGCTGCGCGGTATTTTTCATAATGTTCCCGATTCGTGTTTCCGGCAGTGGATTAAATAGAACTGATACCAGGATTGTTATATGGAACACGGTGCCCGTTTAAGTACCAGTCGTGTAATGGCCATCGCCTTTATATTTATGTCAGTGCTTATTGTTCTCAGCCTCTCTGTTAACATCATTCAGGGGGTGAATAACTACCGTCTTCAGAATGAGCAACGCACTGCCGTGACGCCAATGGCATTTAATGCCCCCTTTGCCGTGTCACAGAACAGTGCCGACGCCTCTTATTTACAGCAGATGGCGCTGTCATTTATTGCCCTCCGTCTGAATGTTTCATCAGAAACCGTCGATGCCTCACATCAGGCGCTTCTGCAATATATCCGCCCGGGCGCACAGAACCAGATGAAAATTATTCTGGCTGAAGAAGCGAAGCGTATTAAAAACGATAACGTGAACTCAGCCTTTTTCCAGACCAGTGTTCGTGTCTGGCCTCAGTATGGCCGTGTGGAAATTCGAGGTGTGCTTAAAACCTGGATTGGTGATTCAAAACCTTTCACTGATATCAAACATTACATCCTTATTCTGAAGCGGGAAAACGGGGTGACCTGGCTGGATAATTTCGGGGAAACAGACGATGAGAAAAAATAATACGGCAATAATATTCGGCAGCCTGTTTTTTTCCTGCAGCGTGATGGCCGCAAACGGTACGCTGGCCCCCACCGTGGTGCCAATGGTGAACGGTGGTCAGGCCAGTATTGCCATCAGCAATACCAGCCCGAATCTGTTTACCGTTCCCGGTGACCGGATTATCGCCGTGAACAGTCTGGATGGTGCCCTGACCAATAATGAGCAGACCGCCTCCGGCGGTGTGGTGGTTGCCACCGTCAACAAAAAGCCCTTTACGTTCATTCTGGAAACAGAACGTGGTCTGAATCTTTCCATTCAGGCCGTTCCCCGTGAAGGCGCGGGGCGTACCATTCAGCTGGTCAGTGACCTGCGCGGAACCGGAGAAGAAGCCGGTGCGTGGGAAACGTCCACGCCTTACGAATCCCTGCTTGTGACCATCAGCCAGGCCGTCCGTGGCGGAAAATTACCCGCAGGCTGGTATCAGGTCCCGGTGACAAAGGAAACCCTGCAGGCCCCGGCGGGGCTGTCTTCAGTGGCAGATGCCGTATGGACGGGGAATCACCTGAAGATGGTCCGCTTTGCCGTGGAAAATAAAACGCTGTCTGCCCTGAATATCCGGGAAAGTGACTTCTGGCAGCCGGGAACCCGTGCCGTGATGTTCAGCCAGCCTGCCAGCCAGTTACTGGCAGGTGCGCGCATGGATGTGTATGTCATCCGTGACGGGGAGGGCAACTGATGGCCAGTATCAATACCATTGTGAAACGCAAGCAGTACCTGTGGCTGGGGATTGTGGTTGTCGGTACAGCCTCCGCGATTGGTGGGGCACTGTATCTGTCTGATGTGGACATGTCCGGTAACGGTGAAACCGTGGCTGAACAGGAGCCTGTGCCGGATATGACCGGTGTGGTGGATACGACCTTTGATGACAAGGTGCGTCAGCATGCCACCACCGAGATGCAGGTGACGGCAGCGCAGATGCAGAAGCAGTATGAGGAAATCCGTCGTGAGCTGGATGTTCTGAACAAACAGCGCGGTGATGACCAGCGTCGTATTGAAAAGTTGGGACAGGACAATGCCGCCCTGGCAGAGCAGGTAAAAGCCCTGGGTGCTAATCCCGTCACGGCGACCGGTGAGCCTGTACCGCAGATGCCTGCCTCACCGCCCGGCCCGGAAGGCGAACCACAGCTAGGAAACACCCCCGTATCCTTCCCGCCGCAGGGCAGCGTTGCTGTTCCACCGCCGACGGCGTTTTATCCCGGGAATGGTGTCACGCCACCACCACAGGTGACGTACCAGTCTGTGCCGGTGCCTAACCGGATACAGCGTAAGGTGTTTACCCGTAATGAGGGAAAACAGGGACCATCACTGCCGTACATTCCGTCAGGAAGTTTTGCGAAAGCCATGCTGATTGAAGGGGCGGATGCCAATGCCTCTGTCACCGGTAATGAATCCACGGTGCCGATGCAGCTGCGTATCACCGGCCTGGTGGAAATGCCGAACAGCAAGACGTATGACGCAACGGGATGTTTTGTGGGTCTGGAAGCCTGGGGGGATGTGTCCAGTGAGCGTGCCATTGTACGCACCCGCAATATCAGTTGCCTGAAGGACGGCAAAACTATTGATATGCCGATTAAGGGGCATGTCAGCTTCCGGGGTAAAAACGGTATCAAGGGCGAAGTGGTGATGCGTAACGGCAAAATCCTCGGCTGGGCATGGGGCGCGGGATTTGTTGACGGTATCGGTCAGGGAATGGAGCGCGCCTCCCAGCCGGCTGTCGGGCTGGGTGCCACAGCCGCTTACGGGGCTGGTGATGTCCTGAAAATGGGTATCGGTGGCGGCGCATCGAAAGCCGCACAGACGCTCAGTGACTACTACATCAAACGTGCCGAACAGTATCACCCGGTGATACCGATTGGTGCGGGCAACGAAGTGACCGTGGTGTTCCAGGACGGCTTCCAGCTGAAAACCGTGGAAGAGATGGCGCTGGAACGCACGCAGAGCAGAGCGGAAGAAGACAATCCGGAAAGTCCGGTTCCTGTTCCGCCATCGGCTGAAAGTCATCTTAACGGCTTTAATACTGACCAGATGCTGAAGCAGCTGGGCAACCTGAATCCGCAGCAGTTTATGTCCGGCAGCCAGGGAGGGGGCAACGATGGCAAATAATATGTCGTCCCGTCAGGCGTGCCATGCCGCCCGGTATGTTGTCGCCCGGGTTCTGCGAGGACTGTTCTGGTGTCTGAAGTACACCGTCATTCTGCCACTGGCCACAATGGCCCTGATGGCTCTGTTTGTTTTATGGAAGGACAACACCACGCCGGGGAAATTACTGGTTAAGGAGATTAACTTCGTAAGACAAACAGCACCTGCCGGACAGTTCCCGGTCAGTGAATGCTGGTTTTCTTCCTCTGATTCTTCAGGCAGATCAGAAATACAGGATATCTGCCATTACCGCGCGGCTGATGCTGCAGATTATGTCAGGGAGACTGACCGGTCACTGATGCAACTGGTCACCGCATTATGGGCAACACTGGCACTGATGTATGTCTCGCTGGCAGCGATCACCGGGAAATATCCGGTGCGACCCGGAAAAATGAAATGTATCCGGGTGGTAACCGCAGATGAACATCTGAAGGAAGTTTATACGGAAGACGCTTCCCTGCCGGGAAAAATCAGGAAATGCCCTGTTTATCTTCCTGATGACAGAACAAACAGAAACAACGGAGATAAAAATGAACATGCGTAATATTAATGTTATTACAGCCCTCTCTGTGCCGGGTAAAACCGTGTCAGATGATTTTATGCATGCTGTTCTCAGTAACTGCGCCACAAGAATCGTACTTCCTGCACCGGAGAAATTCGGTTCTGAGTCATTGCCGGACAATTTTAATATGACTGCTGTCGGTGTGATGAAGAATTCAGAAATATAAGGAACCCTTCGATGAATAAGCTGGTTTCTGATGGCAGCGTCAAAAAAATAAATTATCCGGTGCTGTATGAGTCCGGAATAACACCTCCGTTATGTGAAGTCAGTGCACCAGAACCTGATGCGGGTGGGAAACGCATTGTGGCATATGTTTATAAATCATCACGGAGTACGGTTTTTGAAAATCCTGACATTGTAAAAACCTGTACGGTCAGGGATTTGAAGAAGGATTTTGTGAACTGCGATGAGAAAGGTGAGGGACAATGAAACAGATTTCTTTCTTTATTCCTCTGCTGGGGACCTTATTACTTTCCGGCTGTGCCGGAACCAGTACGGAATTTGAGTGTAACGCCACCACATCCGATACCTGTATGACGATGGAGCAGGCCAATGAGAAGGCCAAAAAACTGGAGCAGTCCTCAGAAGCAAAGCCGGTTGCGGCATCACTGCCGCGCCTGGCTGAAGGGAACTTCCGGACAATGCCGGTGCAGACCGTCACCGCGACCACTCCGTCCGGCAGCAGACCTGCGGTGACAGCACATCCGGAGCAGAAACTGCTGGCACCTCGCCCGCTGTTTACCGCTGCCCGGGAAGTGAAAACGGTTGTTCCGGTCAGTTCAGTTACGCCGGTAACACCTCCTCGTCCGCTAAGAACGGGTGAGCAGACGGCAGCATTATGGATAGCGCCTTATATTGATAACCAGGATGTTTATCATCAGCCATCCAGCGTGTTTTTTGTTATTAAACCGTCTGCGTGGGGAAAACCACGTATTAATTAACTGGCCCTGAAGTTGTATATCAGCCGGCAATGCCGGCGGGCTTTCTGTATTCAAAATCTGCCTGTAAAACGAGTGCCCTGTGCGTGAAAAGGGATGGGCGGTAGCGTGTCAGAACATGTCGGGAGGAATATTCCGTGAGTGATGAAGCCGATGAAGCATATTCAGTGACAGAACAACTGACCATGACAGGAATAAACCGGATACGCCAGAAAATAAATGCTCATGGTATTCCTGTTTATCTCTGTGAAGCATGCGGAAATCCTATTCCGGAAGCCCGGCGGAAAATATTTCCCGGTGTGACGTTGTGCGTTGAATGTCAGGCGTATCAGGAAAGACAGAGAAAACATTATGCATAAGTCAGTCGCAGAACATAGTGATTTAATTCCGGATGAACATGAGTGGATATTCAGAAAACAGAAATCTTTGTATATGCGCCGGGAAATGGCGCGTTAATTACAGGTATTCCCTTCATGGCTACCGCATTTCTCGCTTTATTTTTCAACTAAGGAATTCATGTGAATAACCCACTTGAGGCCGTCACTCAGGCGGTTAACTCCCTCGTCACAGCACTGAAACTGCCTGACGAATCCGCAAAGGCCAATGAAGTTCTGGGCGAAATGAGCTTCCCGCAGTTCAGCCGTCTGCTGCCGTACCGTGATTACAACCAGGAATCCGGTCTGTTCATGAATGACACCACGATGGGCTTTATGCTGGAAGCCATCCCCATCAATGGGGCGAATGAGTCCATTGTGGAGGCCCTCGATCACATGCTGCGCACCAAACTGCCGCGCGGTATTCCGTTGTGTATCCATCTGATGTCCAGTCAGCTGGTTGGTGACAGGATTGAATACGGGCTGCGTGAGTTCTCCTGGTCAGGTGAACAGGCTGAACGGTTTAACGCCATTACCCGGGCCTATTATATGAAAGCGGCAGCGACACAGTTTCCGCTGCCGGAGGGGATGAATCTGCCCCTGACCCTGCGCCATTACCGGGTGTTTATCTCGTACTGTTCTCCTTCGAAGAAAAAAAGCCGGGCCGACATTCTGGAAATGGAAAACCTGGTGAAAATCATCCGGGCGTCGTTACAGGGGGCCAGTATCACCACACAGACGGTGGATGCACAGGCCTTTATCGATATTGTCGGGGAGATGATTAACCATAACCCGGACTCCCTGTACCCGGAAAGACGTCAGCTGGACCCGTATTCTGATCTGAATTATCAGTGTGTGGAGGACAGTTTTGATCTGAAAGTCCGGGCTGATTACCTGACGCTGGGCCTGCGTGAGAACGGCAGGAACAGCACGGCCCGCATCCTGAATTTCCATCTGGCCCGTAACCCGGAAATCGCCTTCCTGTGGAACGTGGCCGACAACTACAGCAACCTGCTGAACCCGGAACTGTCCATCTCCTGTCCGTTCATCCTGACGCTGACTCTGGTGGTGGAAGACCAGGTGAAAACCCACAGCGAAGCCAACCTGAAGTACATGGACCTGGAGAAAAAGTCGAAGACCTCCTATTCCAAATGGTTTCCGTCCGTGGAGAAAGAGGCGAAGGAGTGGGGGGAACTGCGTCAGCGGCTGGGCTCCGGTCAGTCCTCCGTGGTGTCCTACTTCCTCAATATCACAGCATTCTGCAAGGACAATAATGAAACGGCGCTGGAAGTGGAGCAGGACATCCTGAACAGCTTTCGTAAAAACGGTTTTGAGCTGATTTCACCGCGCTTTAACCACATGCGCAATTTCCTGACCTGCCTGCCCTTTATGGCCGGGAAAGGGCTGTTTAAACAGCTGAAAGAGGCCGGAGTGGTTCAGCGCGCAGAGAGCTTTAATGTTGCCAACCTGATGCCGTTAGTGGCGGATAACCCCCTGACACCGGCAGGTCTGCTGGCACCCACCTACCGTAACCAGCTGGCGTTTATCGATATTTTCTTCCGGGGGATGAATAACACCAACTACAACATGGCGGTCTGTGGCACCTCCGGGGCCGGTAAAACCGGGCTGATACAGCCACTTATCCGCAGCGTGCTGGACTCCGGAGGCTTTGCCGTGGTGTTCGACATGGGGGATGGATACAAGTCCCTGTGTGAGAACATGGGCGGGGTGTATCTGGACGGTGAAACCCTGCGTTTTAACCCGTTTGCGAACATCACCGATATTGACCAGTCAGCGGAGCGTGTCCGTGACCAGTTGTCAGTGATGGCCAGCCCCAACGGTAACCTGGATGAAGTGCATGAAGGTCTGCTGTTGCAGGCGGTCAGAGCCTCCTGGCTGGCCAAAGAGAACAGAGCACGTATTGATGACGTGGTGGATTTCCTGAAAAACGCCAGTGACAGCGAGCAGTATGCCGAGTCACCGACTATCCGCAGCCGTCTGGACGAAATGATTGTGCTGCTTGACCAGTACACTGCCAACGGCACTTACGGCCAGTATTTTAACTCTGATGAGCCGTCCCTGCGGGATGACGCAAAAATGGTGGTGCTGGAGCTGGGCGGACTGGAAGACCGTCCGTCACTGCTGGTTGCGGTGATGTTCTCCCTGATTATCTACATCGAGAACAGGATGTACCGCACGCCGCGTAACCTCAAGAAACTGAACGTTATTGATGAAGGCTGGCGTCTGCTGGACTTCAAAAATCACAAGGTCGGTGAATTTATTGAGAAAGGCTACCGTACGGCCCGCCGTCATACCGGTGCCTATATCACCATCACACAGAACATCGTCGACTTTGACTCTGATAAGGCCTCCAGTGCTGCCCGCGCGGCATGGGGTAACTCCTCCTACAAAATTATCCTCAAACAGAGTGCGAAGGAGTTCGCGAAATACAACCAACTGTATCCGGACCAGTTCCTGCCACTGCAGCGCGACATGATTGGTAAGTTTGGTGCGGCCAAAGACCAGTGGTTCAGTTCCTTCCTGCTGCAGGTGGAAAACCATTCCTCATGGCACCGTCTGTTTGTGGACCCGTTAAGCCGCGCCATGTACAGCTCTGACGGCCCGGATTTTGAGTTTGTGCAGCAGAAGCGTAAAGAGGGGCTGAGTATTCATGAGGCAGTGTGGCAGCTGGCGTGGAAGAAGTCAGGGCCGGAAATGGCTTCGCTGGAAGCCTGGCTGGAAGAACATGAGAAATACAGGAGTGTGGCATGAGTTCAACGCAGAAACCCGCCGACGTCACGGCAGAACGACGCAGCCACTGGTGGTGGACGGTGCCGGGATGCCTGGCAATGGTGTTACTGAACGCAGCCGTCAGTTACGGCATTGTCAGACTGAACGCACCGGTGACTGTCGCCTTCAACATGAAACAGACCGTGGATGCGTTTTTTGACAGCGCCAGTCAGAAACAACTGTCAGAAGCGCAGTCAAAAGCCCTTTCAGCGCGTTTTAACACGGCACTGGAAGCCAGCCTGCAGGCGTGGCAGCAGAAACACCACGCGGTCATTCTGGTGTCGCCTGCTGTGGTACAGGGGGCACCGGATATCACCCGGGAAATCCAGCAGGATATTGCCCGGCGAATGAGGGCGGAACCATGAGATGCCGGGGGCTGATTGCCCTGCTGATATGGGGGCAGAGTGTGGCCGCCGCCGATCTTGGTACCTGGGGCGATCTGTGGCCGGTAAAGGAGCCGGACATGCTGACGGTGATCATGCAGCGCCTGACGGCACTGGAGCAGTCCGGTGAGATGGGCCGGAAAATGGATGCCTTTAAGGAGCGGGTGATCCGCAACAGTCTGCGGCCCCCTGCCGTGCCCGGTATCGGACGCACGGAGAAATACGGCAGCCGGTTGTTTGACCCGTCCGTCAGACTGGCTGCGGATATCCGGGATAACGAAGGGCGGGTGTTTGCCCGTCAGGGTGAAGTGATGAATCCGCTGCAGTATGTTCCTTTTAACCAGACGCTGTATTTCATCAATGGCGATGATCCGGCGCAGGTGGCCTGGATGAAACGCCAGACGCCGCCCACACTGGAGAGCAAAATTATCCTCGTGCAGGGCAGTATCCCGGAGATGCAGAAGTCTCTGGACAGCCGTGTTTACTTTGACCAGAACGGTGTGCTCTGCCAGCGCCTCGGCATTGATCAGGTCCCGGCACGGGTGAGCGCCGTTCCCGGCGATCGCTTCCTGAAGGTGGAATTTATTCCGGCAGAGGAGGGCAGAAAATGAAGCGAAGGCTGTGGCTGCTGATGTTATTCCTTTTCGCCGGTCATGTCCCTGCGGCGTCTGCGGATTCTGCCTGTGAGGGGCGTTTTGTAAACCCGATCACAGATATCTGCTGGAGCTGTATTTTCCCGCTCTCGCTGGGCAGTATCAAAGTCAGTCAGGGTAAGGTCCCCGACACGGCGAACCCGTCGATGCCCATTCAGATTTGTCCGGCACCGCCGCCGCTGTTCAGGCGTATCGGGCTGGCCATTGGTTACTGGGAGCCGATGGCGTTGACGGACGTCACCCGGTCACCGGGATGCATGGTGAACCTGGGCTTCAGCCTGCCGGCTTTTGGTAAAACGGCACAGGGAACGGCGAAAAAGGATGAGAAGCAGGTAAATGGGGCGTTCTATCACGTTCACTGGTACAAATACCCGCTGACGTACTGGCTGAACATCATCACATCGCTGGGCTGTCTGGAAGGTGGTGACCTGGATATCGCTTATCTTTCTGAAATCGACCCCACCTGGACGGACAGCAGCCTGACCACCATTCTCAATCCGGAAGCTGTCATCTTTGCCAATCCGATAGCACAGGGAGCCTGCGCAGCAGATGCGATTGCCAGCGCCTTTAATATGCCTCTCGATGTTCTGTTCTGGTGTGCCGGTTCGCAGGGAAGTATGTACCCGTTCAATGGCTGGGTGAGTAATGAGTCCAGTCCGTTGCAGTCCTCCCTGCTGGTCAGTGAACGCATGGCGTTCAAGCTGCACCGTCAGGGCATGATTATGGAAACCATCGGGAAAAATAACGCCGTCTGTAATGAATATCCGTCCCCAATCCTGCCCAAAGAACGCTGGCGTTACCAGATGGTGAATATGTATCCGGACAGCGGGCAGTGCCACCCGTTCGGGCGCAGCGTGACCCGCTGGGAAACCGGGAAAAATCCGCCCAACACAAAGAAAAACTTCGGCTACCTGATGTGGCGTAAACGTAACTGTGTCTTCCTGTGAGGTGAATGATGAAGCTGAGTATGAAATCTCTGGCAGCACTGCTGATGATGCTGAACGGGGCGGTTATGGCGTCAGAAAACGTGAACACTCCTGAAAGCCGCCAGTTCCTGAAGCAGCAGGAAAATTTAAGCAGACAACTGCGTGAAAAACCTGACCATCAGCTGAAAGCCTGGGCGGAGAAACAGGTGCTGGAAAACCCCCTTCAGCGTTCAGATAACCATTTCCTGGATGAGCTGGTTCGTAAACAGCAGCCTTCGCAGGACGGGAAACCCCGGCAGGGTGCTCTGTATTTTGTGTCGTTTTCCATTCCCGAAGAGGGGCTGAAACGAATGCTGGGCGAAACCTGGCACTACGGTATTCCGGCCACACTGCGGGGCATGGTGAACAATGACCTGAAGACCACCGCTGAAGCTGTGTTGTCCCTGGTGAAAGACGGCGCGACTGATGGTGTTCAGATCGACCCGACGCTGTTTTCACAGTACGGCATTCGCACTGTACCGGCACTGGTGGTGTTCTGCAGTCAGGGATACGACATCATCCGGGGAAACCTGCAGGTCGGCCAGGCGCTGGAGAAAGTGGCCGCCACGGGTGACTGCCGGCAGGTGGCTCATGATTTACTGGCAGGGAAAGGAGATTCCGGGAAATGAAACGTATTTTACCTCTGATACTGGCTCTGGTTGCCGGCATGGCACAGGCTGACAGCAACAGTGATTACCGGGCCGGTTCTGATTTTGCTCACCAGATCAAAGGGCAGGGAAGCAGCAGTATTCAGGGCTTTAAGCCACAGGAGAGTATCCCCGGCTATAACGCGAATCCGGACGAGACAAAATATTACGGTGGCGTGACTGCCGGCGGGGATGGCGGCCTGAAAAATGACGGCACCACGGAATGGGCGACCGGTGAAACCGGAAAAACCATTACAGAGTCATTCATGAACAAGCCGAAAGACATTCTTTCACCGGATGCACCGTTTATCCAGACCGGCAGGGATGTGGTGAACCGGGCTGACAGCATTGTGGGAAACACCGGGCAGCAGTGCAGTGCGCAGGAGATTAGCAGGAGTGAATACACGAATTACACCTGTGAGCGGGATTTACAGGTGGAGCAGTACTGCACACGAACTGCCCGTATGGAGCTGCAGGGGAGTACCACATGGGAAACCCGGACGCTGGAGTATGAAATGAGTCAGCTACCTGCACGTGAAGTGAATGGTCAGTATGTTGTCTCCATTACCTCTCCCGTTACCGGTGAAATTGTCGATGCGCATTACAGCTGGAGTCGTACTTACCTGCAGAAGAGTGTACCTATGACAATTACAGTACTGGGAACCCCACTGAGCTGGAATGCCAAATACTCAGCAGATGCCTCATTTACACCAGTACAGAAAACACTGACTGCCGGTGTGGCTTTTACGTCATCTCACCCCGTCCGGGTCGGGAATACAAAATTCAAACGTCATACGGCAATGAAGCTGCGTCTGGTTGTCAGGGTAAAAAAAGCCTCGTACACCCCGTATGTTGTCTGGTCTGAAAGCTGCCCGTTCAGCAAGGAGCTGGGGAAACTGACAAAAACAGAATGTACGGAGGCTGGCGGGAACAGGACGCTGGTGAAAGACGGTCAGTCATACAGCATGTACCAGAGCTGCTGGGCATACCGGGACACGTATGTCACGCAGTCAGCAGACAAGGGAACCTGTCAGACCTACACCGACAATCCTGCCTGTACCCTGGTGTCACACCAGTGTGCCTTTTACTCCGAAGAAGGTGCCTGTCTGCATGAATATGCCACGTACTCCTGTGAGTCAAAAACATCCGGGAAAGTGATGGTCTGTGGGGGAGACGTCTTCTGTCTCGATGGCGAATGCGATAAGGCTCAGAGCGGGCAGAGTAATGATTTTGCCGAAGCCGTTTCTCAGCTGGCGGCACTGGCCGCAGCAGGTAAGGATGTTGCGGCGCTGAACGGGGTGGATGTCCGTGCTTTCACCGGTCAGGCGAAATTTTGTAAGAAGGCTGCAGCCGGATACAGCAACTGCTGTAAGGACAGCGGCTGGGGACAGGATATCGGGCTGGCCAAATGCAACAGTGATGAAAAGGCCCTGGCTAAAGCAAAATCAAACAAACTGACCGTCAGCGTCGGGGAGTTCTGTTCGAAGAAAGTGCTGGGTGTCTGTCTGGAGAAAAAACGCAGCTACTGTCAGTTTGATTCGAAGCTGGCGCAGATAGTCCAGCAGCAGGGGCGCAACGGTCAGTTGCGTATCAGTTTTGGTAGTGCGAAGCATCCTGACTGTCGGGGGATTACGGTTGATGAGCTGCAGAAAATTCAGTTCAACAGACTGGATTTCACTAACTTCTACGAAGACCTGATGAATAACCAGAAAATCCCGGACAGTGGCGTTCTGACGCAGAAAGTGAAAGAGCAGATTGCTGACCAGCTGAAACAGGCAGGACAGTAAGGTATGGGAAATAACCGGGGGAAATGATGAAAGTCATATTCACGTCGAACCGTTTTATTGATTTTCTTATCCGGCTTTTGATTACAGCGATTGTCATTTCTCCGGTAATTATCTGGTCGTGGGATACGGTAAAAGAAACCACGGCAGACGGGATGCTTGCCGCTGCTTTCGTTATCCTTTACTCCGGTGTGCTCCTGTTTATTCTGTATTTTTGTTTTTCTGCCCTGACTGACCTGCAGAAACCTGATGAAAGAAAAAGTGATGAAAGGAATGAAGATGAATAAAGCATTACTGCCACTGTTACTCTGCTGCTTTATTTTTCCGGCGTCAGGAAAAGATGCAGGCTGGCAGTGGTATAACGAGAAAATAAATCCGAAGGAAAAAGAAAATAAACCTGTACCTGCAGCCCCCCGTCAGGAACCGGATATTATGCAGAAACTGGCCGCACTGCAGACGGCAACAAAGCGGGCGCTGTACGAAGCCATTCTGTATCCCGGCGTGGATAATTTTGTGAAATATTTCCGGCTGCAAAATTACTGGACTCAGCAGGCCGGGCTTTTCACCATGAGCGCCAGAAAGGCCATGCTGGCACATCCTGAACTGGACTATAACCTGCAGTACAGCCATTACAACGGCACGGTACGGAACCAGCTGGCAGCAGACCAGGCGCAGCAGCGACAGGCCATTGCGAAACTGGCTGAACACTACGGCATCATGTTTTTTTACCGGGGGCAGGACCCCATCGACGGGCAACTGGCGCAGGTCATTAATGGCTTCCGGGATACGTATGGTCTGAGTGTTATTCCCGTTTCCGTGGATGGCGTGATTAATCCGCTGTTGCCGGATTCCCGGACTGACCAGGGGCAGGCGCAGCGCCTCGGCGTGAAATATTTCCCGGCCATGATGCTGGTTGACCCGAAACAGGGCAGTGTTCGCCCGTTATCATACGGCTTTATTTCGCAGGACGACCTGGCAAAACAGTTCCTGAACGTTTCTGAAGATTTTAAACCCAATTTTTAATCGCGGATTTGATTTATGAGTGAAGATTATTTGAAAATGTTTACAGGTGTTGTTCTGTTAATATTTGTCATTATTGCCGGTTATTTCTTTTCTGAGCGTAATGACAGGAAAATGTTTCTCCTGAGCTCACTGGTTTTCCTTGTTATTAATATCGCGTGTTTATATGTGCTTACCGCCAGTCTCTGGTTTCTGTGTGGTGCAATTATGAGTCAGGGCGCAGCACTGGTTGTTTCAATAGTTGCGGCCGCATTACCGGACGTTACGAGCTTCGACAGGTTCAGAAGAATATTTATCTGTATTATGTTGTCATCGGTATGGTCCGGAGTGATGTGGTTTTTTATAAGGGGGCTTATGACAGGCTAAGTCATATAAAACGGTCATAAAAACCATACAAAATAATGAGGTTGATTACTGAAGACCATATGATAAACCATACCGCAATCCAGTGGCTTCTGAATAGCTCACAAAAATAAATATAGATACTTAATAAACTTATTACAAGATAGTCAGGGAAGGCATTGACCGGTAATGAATGTGATGCTGCATATATCAGCGCAATAATTGCCGCATTTCCCAGTAACGACTCTCTTATTATGTTTCTGATTATTTCCAGTTTTTCTTTAAAAGATCGCTTTTCCATTTGTACCTCTGATTAATATCACACAAACGCGAATATTACAGACATGAATACTCTCATGTAAATAATAACCGGAGTTTAACATGATAAGTAAACGCAGATTCTCTTTACCCCGGCTTGATATTACGGGAATGTGGGTATTTTCCCTGGGTGTCTGGTTTCATATCGTCGCCCGTCTTGTTTACAGCAAACCCTGGATGGCTTTTTTTCTGGCGGAGCTGATTGCGGCCATCCTTGTGCTGTTCGGCGCATACCAGGTGCTGGATGCATGGATTGCCCGTATCAGCCGGGAAGAGCGTGAGGCACTGGAAGCCAGGCAACAGGCCATGATGGCAGAGCAGCAGGAGGGCGGACATGTCTCTCACTAAATTACTGCCGGTCATTTTGTTGATGATGGTCACAGGTGTGCAGGCCTCCACCCGGGATGAAATTGAACGACTCTGGAATCCGCAGGGCATGGCCGCGCAGCCTGCACAACCGGCAGCAGACACATCAGCCAGGACAGAAAAGCCGGCTCCCCGCTGGTTCCGCCTCAGCAACGGCAGGCAGGTTAACCTGGCCGACTGGAAGGTGGTGCTGTTTATGCAGGGGCATTGCCCTTACTGTCACCAGTTTGACCCGGTACTGAAGCAGCTGGCACAGCAGTACGGCTTTTCCGTTTTTCCCTACACCCTGGATGGTCAGGGGGATACCGCCTTTCCGGAAGCATTACCGGTGCCACCGGACGTGATGCAGACCTTCTTCCCGAATATTCCGGTGGCCACACCGACCACCTTCCTGGTCAACGTCAACACGCTTGAGGCATTACCGCTTTTACAGGGGGCAACGGATGCCGCCGGTTTTATGGCGCGGATGGATACCGTTCTGCAGATGTACGGAGGGAAAAAAGGTGCGAAATAAGCAGGTGGTGTTACTCATTGCCGGAATATCCGGCATCGCGACGGGAATAATCGTCAGCCTGAATATCCCCTTTATCCATCAGGGGCTTTTTTATCCCGCCAGCCCTGTAGAAATTGTCGTTTCGCTGTGCCTTACCTTTTCTGTTTCTGTTGTGTTTTTTGTGGGGGCAATTGTGGGATGGATTTCGGTGTCTGAAATATATTACAGCCGCAGGACTGGACGGAAATATCGGGATATTCCTGCTGAAATGTCGTATGCGCCGGGAGAACACATTAAGGGAGGGCAGCAATAATGCTTCGCATTAAGCCTCTTTTTATTCTTTGTGCCGCCTTACTGACGGTGACGCCTGCAGCGTCAGCGGATGTGAACAGCGACATGAATCAGTTCTTTAACAAGCTGGGCTTCGCCTCCAATACCACACAGCCGGGCGTCTGGCAGGGGCAGGCCGCCGGTTATGCTTACGGTGGCTCCCTGTATGCCCGTACTCAGGTAAAAAATGTTCAGCTGATTTCCATGACGCTGCCGGATATCAATGCCGGATGTGGCGGCATCGACGCCTATCTCGGCTCGTTCAGTTTTATTAATGGCGAGCAGCTGCAGCGTTTTGTTAAGCAGATTATGAGCAATGCTGCCGGTTACTTTTTTGACCTTGCCCTGCAGACAACGGTGCCGGAAATCAAAACCGCAAAAGACTTCCTGCAGAAAATGGCAAGTGACATTAACAGTATGAACCTCAGTTCCTGCCAGGCGGCACAGGGGATTATCGGCGGGCTTTTCCCCCGGACGCAGGTGTCCCAGCAGAAAGTCTGTCAGGACATTGCCGGTGAGAGCAATATTTTTGCTGACTGGGCGGCTTCCCGGCAGGGATGTACCGTTGGCGGGAAATCTGACAGTGTCAGGGATAAAGCCAGCGACAAGGATAAGGAGCGGGTGACCAAAAACATCAACATCATGTGGAATGCGCTTTCCAAAAACAGAATGTTTGACGGCAACAAAGAGCTGAAAGAGTTTGTGATGACGCTGACCGGCTCACTGGTGTTTGGTCCTAACGGCGAAATCACACCCTTGTCAGCCAGAACCACTGACCGCTCAATTATCCGGGCCATGATGGAAGGCGGCACAGCAAAAATTTATCACTGCAACGATTCTGATAAATGCCTGAAAGTGGTGGCAGACACACCGGTGACCATCAGCCGGGATAATGCACTGAAGTCTCAGATTACTAAACTTCTGGCCAGCATTCAGAACAAGGCGGTCAGTGACACGCCTCTGGATGACAAGGAAAAAGGCTTTATTTCCAGTACCACCATCCCCGTCTTCAAATACCTGGTTGACCCGCAAATGCTCGGTGTTTCCAACAGTATGATTTACCAGCTGACGGACTATATCGGTTACGACATCCTGCTGCAGTACATTCAGGAGCTGATACAGCAGGCCCGGGCGATGGTGGCCACAGGAAATTATGACGAAGCAGTTATCGAACATATTAACGACAACATGAATGATGCCACCCGGCAGATTGCGGCGTTTCAGTCACAGGTGCAGGTACAGCAGGATGCGCTGCTGGTTGTCGATCGTCAGATGAGCTACATGCGTCAGCAGCTTTCCGCCCGCATGCTCAGTCGTTACCAGAACAACTATCACTTCGGAGGGAGCACGCTGTGAATGAAGTTTATGTGATTGCCGGTGGTGAGTGGTTGCGGAATAACCTGAATGCCATCGCCGCCTTTATGGGGACCCGGACGTGGGATTCCATTGAAAAAATTGCGCTCACATTGTCTGTTCTCGCGGTGGCCGTAATGTGGGTACAGCGGCACAACGTGATGGATTTGCTGGGCTGGGTGGCCGTGTTTGTGCTTATCAGCCTGCTGGTTAATGTCCGCACATCGGTGCAGATTATTGATAACAGTGACCTGGTCAAAGTTCACCGGGTGGATAATGTGCCGGTCGGACTGGCGATGCCACTTTCACTGACGACCCGTATCGGGCATGCAATGGTGGCCAGTTACGAGATGATCTTCACGCAACCGGACAGTGTCACCTACAGCAAAACGGGGATGCTGTTTGGCGCAGAACTGGTATCAAAAAGCACCGACTTTTTGTCCCGTAATCCGGAAATCGCCAATCTTTTCCAGGATTATGTGCAGAACTGCGTGATGGGGGATATTTACCTGAACCACAAATACACGCTGGAGGAACTGATGGCCTCCGCTGATCCTTACACGCTGATTTTTTCCCGCCCCAGTCCGCTGCGGGGCGTTTATGACAGCAATAATAATTTCGTGACCTGTAAGGACGCGTCGGTTTCGCTGAAAGACAAGCTGAATCTGGACACACAGAGTGGCGGAAAAACATGGCATTATTATGCCCAGCAGCTATTTGGTGGACGCCCTGATCCGAACCTGTTGTTCAGTACGCTGATTGGCGACAGTTACAGTTACTTCTATGGCTCAAGTAAATCAGCCAGCCAGATCATCCGCCAGAATGTCACCATCAATGCGCTGAAGGAGGGGATCACCAGTTATGCCGCGCGTAATGGTGATTCAGCCAGCCTGGTGAATCTGGCCACCACGTCATCGATGGAGAAGCAACGTCTGGCACATGTCTCCATCGGTCATGTGGCGATGCGGACACTGCCCATGACGCAGACCATCCTGACGGGGATCGCCATCGGTATTTTCCCGCTTCTGGTACTGGCGGCTGTCTTCAACAAACTGACGCTGTCCGTCCTGAAAGGCTATGTGTTTGCCCTGATGTGGTTGCAGTCATGGCCAATGTTGTACGCCATTCTGAACAGCGCCATGACATTTTATGCGAAGCAGAATGGTGCACCGGTGGTGCTCTCGGAAATTTCACAGATACAGCTGAAATACTCCGATCTGGCTTCCACTGCCGGGTATCTTTCCATGATGATCCCGCCATTATCCTGGATGATGGTCAGGGGACTCGGGGCCGGATTTTCCAGTGTGTACAGCCATTTCGCTTCCTCTGCTATCAGCCCGACTGCCAGTGCGGCAGGTAGTGTGGTTGACGGTAATTACTCCTACGGCAACATGCAGACGGAAAACGTGAACGGCTTCAGCTGGAGCACCAACAGCACCACGTCGTTTGGTCAGATGATGTACCAGACTGGCAGTGGCGCAACTGCCACACAGACCCGTGACGGTAATATGGTGATGGATGCGAGCGGGGCGATGTCCCGGTTACCGGTCGGCATCAATACAACGCGTCAGATTGCGGCGGCACAACAGGAAATGGCCCGGGAAGCATCGAACAGAGCAGAAAGTGCCCTGCATGGGTTCAGCAGCAGTATTGCCAGTGCCTGGAACACGCTCAGTCAGTTTGGTTCTAACCGGGGGAGCAGTGATTCTGTCACCGGTGGCGCTGACAGTACGATGAGTGCACAGGACTCCATGATGGCCAGCCGTATGCGCAGCGCAGTGGAAAGCTATGCGAAGGCGCATAATATCAGTAATGAGCAGGCGACAAGAGAACTGGCATCAAGAAGTACGAGAGGTTCTGCGGGGATGTATGGCGATGCTCATGCTGAATGGGGGGTTAAACCTAAAATTCTTGGTGTTGGTGGTGGCGTAGGTGTTAGAGGTGGTGGTCGGGCAAGTATTGACTGGAGTGATGAGGATGCGCATCAGGCCAGCAGTGGTTCACGGGCCAGCCATGATGCTCGCCATGATATCGATGCCAGGGCTACACAAGACTTTAAAGAGGCCAGCGATTACTTTACCAGTCGCAAGGTCAGTGAATCCGGCAGCCATACGGACAATAATGCCGATTCCCGTGTGGACCAGCTGTCTGCAGCCCTGAACTCAGCAAAACAGAGTTACGACCAGTACACGACGAATATGACCCGCAGCCATGAATATGCTGAAATGGCATCCCGTACTGAAAGCATGAGTGGGCAGATGAGTGAAGACCTGTCGCAACAGTTTGCACAGTATGTGATGAAACACGCGCCGCAGGATGCCGAAGCTATTCTGACAAACACCAGTTCCCCGGAGATTGCAGAACGCCGTCGGGCTATGGCGTGGTCTTTTGTTCAGGAACAGGTGCAGCCTGGTGTTGATAATGCCTGGCGTGAATCCCGTGGGGACATCGGTAAAGGAATGGAGAGCGTACCTTCGGGGGGTGGCAGCCAGGATATTATTGCTGATCATCAGGGGCATCAGGCCATTATTGAGCAAAGAACGCAGGACAGTAATATCCGTAATGATGTAAAACATCAGGTTGATAATATGGTCACAGAATACCGAGGCAATATCGGAGATACTCAGAGCAGCATACGTGGCGAAGAAAATATTGTAGGAAGACAGTATTCTGAACTACAAAATCACCATAAAACAGAGGCATTATCTCAGAATAATAAATATAATGAAGAAAAATCGGGTCAGGAAAGAATGCCCGGGGCTGACAGTCCACAGGAACTGATGAAAAGAGCAAAGGAGTATCAGGATAAGCACAAGCAATAATATTGTATGGGGAGATGATAATGAAAAATTTAGCTCATATTGCTCTGGTGACGGTGATACAGTTCATTGCCTGTTATCTGGCTGATTGGGGGAGTGCCGAAACAGTTTTTATCCTGTGCTTTATTGTACTATGGCAGGGATTGTTTATATGGTTATTTTCTCAAATACGAAAAAAACGGCATGTGTCGGATGAGTTTAAATTCAGTAAAGGCGTTTGGTATATACTGATGCCAGTATCTTCCTTACTCTCTCCGTTATTAAGCCTGATGGTTTTTATCATTGGTACACTATACGAATTAAGGCGAATTAGTGGTTGTGTAAGTGTAAGAGAATGGATGCAATCTCAGGTAAATGAACAAACTAATGAAGATTTGCATCTGGATTTTGATGATGTGAATTCTGATTATGTGGATTTTTATCGTACTAATCCGGCAACAGGATTAGCTATGCATGGAGGATTTGATTCAGCAGGAAATACTTTTGGGACTTGTTGGCAGGACTATGATGACAGGCGATAAGAAAACTGTGGTTTGTAATAAAGGTAATTTGATGAAAACAAAAAAATTGATGATGGTTGCACTGGTCAGTTCCACTCTGGCCCTTTCAGGGTGTGGTGCGATGAGCACAGCAATCAAGAAGCGTAACCTTGAGGTGAAGACTCAGATGAGTGAGACCATCTGGCTTGAACCCGCCAGCGAACGCACGGTATTTCTGCAGATCAAAAACACGTCTGATAAAGACATGAGTGGGCTGCAGGGCAAAATTGCTGATGCTGTGAAAGCAAAAGGATATCAGGTGGTGACTTCTCCGGATAAAGCCTACTACTGGATTCAGGCGAATGTGCTGAAGGCCGATAAGATGGATCTGCGGGAGTCTCAGGGATGGCTGAACCGTGGTTATGAGGGCGCAGCAGTTGGTGCAGCGTTAGGTGCCGGTATCACCGGATATAATTCCAGTTCTGCCGGTGCCACACTCGGTGTGGGCCTTGCTGCCGGTCTGGTGGGTATGGCTGCAGATGCGATGGTGGAAGATGTGAACTATACCATGATCACGGATGTGCAGATTGCAGAGCGTACTAAGGCAACGGTGACAACGGATAATGTTGCCGCCCTGCGTCAGGGCACATCAGGTGCGAAAATTCAGACCAGTACTGAAACAGGTAACCAGCATAAATACCAGACCCGTGTGGTCTCAAATGCGAACAAGGTTAACCTGAAATTTGAAGAGGCGAAGCCTGTTCTCGAAGACCAGCTGGCCAAATCAATCGCAAATATTCTCTGATTATCTTCCGGAGGCTGGTCTGACCGGCCTCCTGACTGACGCCTCGCTTTGCTCGTTGTCCAACCCCGGAAAGAAATAAAATAAATTTTATTTCTCCCCGGCGTTTCCGAAATAAATATGAAAACACTGAGCGGTTGTGCAAATTCTTTGTGCGACCGTGAAGTGTTGCCGGCGAAGCCGGAATTTAACGGTTATTAATCTTTTCATCATTAATAATCAGTCCGACTGACTTTTTTCTTCGGAATATCATCATGAGTTTTAACGCAAAGGATATGACCCAGGGCGGTCAGATTGCGTCCATGCGTATCCGCATGTTCAGCCAGATCGCCAATATCATGCTTTACTGCCTGTTTATTTTTTTCTGGATACTCGTTGGTCTGGTTTTATGGGTAAAAATAAGCTGGCAGACGTTTGTGAACGGCTGTATTTACTGGTGGTGTACCACGCTGGAAGGCATGCGGGATTTAATCAAGTCCCAGCCGGTCTATGAGATCCAGTATTACGGCAAAACCTTCCGGATGAACGCTGCTCAGGTACTGCATGATAAATATATGATCTGGTGCGGAGAGCAGCTATGGTCCGCATTCGTTCTGGCCACAGTTGTGGCACTGGTTATTTGCCTGATTACCTTCTTTGTTGTCTCCTGGATTCTGGGGCGTCAGGGTAAACAACAGAGCGAAAATGAAGTCACAGGTGGTCGTCAGCTGACGGAGAACCCGAAAGACGTTGCCCGGATGCTGAAAAAAGACGGCAAGGACTCCGATATACGGATTGGCGACCTGCCGATTATCCGGGATTCCGAAATCCAGAACTTCTGTCTGCACGGCACGGTCGGGGCCGGTAAGTCGGAAGTTATCCGTCGTCTGGCCAACTACGCCCGTCAGCGTGGAGATATGGTGGTGATTTATGACCGTTCAGGGGAATTTGTTAAAAGTTACTATGATCCCTCCATCGATAAAATCCTGAATCCGCTGGATGCCCGCTGTGCCGCCTGGGATTTGTGGAAGGAGTGCCTGACACAGCCGGATTTTGATAATACCGCAAATACTCTGATCCCGATGGGCACAAAAGAGGACCCGTTCTGGCAGGGTTCAGGACGTACCATTTTTGCGGAAGCGGCGTACCTGATGCGTAATGACCCCAACCGCAGCTACAGCAAACTGGTGGACACACTGCTTTCCATCAAAATCGAAAAACTGCGTACCTTCCTGCGTAATTCACCGGCGGCCAACCTGGTGGAAGAGAAAATTGAGAAAACGGCGATTTCCATCCGTGCTGTGCTGACCAACTACGTGAAAGCCATCCGTTACCTGCAGGGGATTGAGCATAACGGTGAGTCTTTTACCATCCGTGACTGGATGCGGGGTGTCCGGGAAGATCAGAAAAACGGCTGGCTGTTTATCTCGTCGAATGCCGACACCCATGCCTCCCTGAAGCCGGTGATCTCCATGTGGCTGTCCATTGCCATTCGTGGTCTGCTGGCAATGGGAGAAAACCGTAACCGTCGTGTGTGGTTTTTCTGTGATGAGCTACCCACGTTACACAAACTGCCGGACCTGGTGGAGATCCTGCCGGAAGCCCGTAAGTTCGGTGGCTGTTATGTGTTTGGTATCCAGTCCTATGCCCAGCTGGAAGATATCTACGGTGAGAAAGCGGCTGCCACGCTGTTTGACGTCATGAACACTCGTGCCTTTTTCCGTTCTCCCAGCCATAAGATTGCAGAGTTCGCTGCCGGTGAGATTGGTGAGAAAGAGCACCTGAAAGCCAGCGAGCAGTATTCCTACGGTGCTGATCCGGTACGTGACGGGGTATCGACCGGTAAGGATATGGAGCGCCAGACGCTGGTCAGTTATTCCGACATTCAGTCTCTGCCGGATCTGACCTGTTATGTCACCCTGCCCGGACCGTATCCGGCAGTAAAACTCTCACTGAAATATCAGGCACGTCCGAAGGTTGCCCCTGAGTTTATTCCGCGTGACATCAACCCGGAAATGGAGAACCGTCTGAGTGCCGTACTTGCCGCAAGGGAAGCAGAAGGTCGTCAGATGGCCAGCCTCTTCGAACCGGATGTGCCGGAAGTTGTTTCCGGAGAAGACGTGACTCAGGCTGAACAGCCGCAACAGCCGCAACAGCCGCAACAGCCGCAACAGCCGCAACAGCCGGTGTCTCCTGCCATAAACGATAAGAAGTCAGATTCAGGTGTGAATGTTCCGGCAGGGGGGATCGAGCAGGAGCTGAAAATGAAACCGGAAGAAGAGATGGAACAGCAACTGCCACCCGGGATCAGTGAATCCGGTGAAGTGGTGGATATGGCCGCTTATGAGGCATGGCAACAGGAAAATCATCCGGACATCCAGCAGCAGATGCAGCGTCGTGAAGAGGTGAACATTAATGTGCACCGGGAGCGCGGGGAGGATGTTGAGCCGGGAGATGATTTCTGATGAACAGGTCAACTCCAGTCTTCAATTCTCAGGCCGCCCACACGTTCAAATTCCCGGGTGTTATTAGTCACAATAATCAGTCCCCGACTGCGGGCATGACCTGCGATCATTTGATCAAATGGCCCGACAGGGCGTCCCTGACGGGCAAGTTCTGCTCTTATCTGGCCGGTGTGTGTGGCAGCAGCAGCGTCGTAATCCAGAACGTCAATGCGGGAAACAAATCCCTCGATCACAGCGAGATTACGTTCAGGCATCTGGCTTTTTTCTGCACCATATATCAGCTCCATCAGAGTGACCGAACTGATGCACATTCTCCCCTGGTTCAGGTTAAAACGTTCCCTGACACTGGCGGGTTTGTTCTTTATCGTAAAAATGCAGATGTTGGTATCGAGCATAAACTTCAGCATCAGAATGACTCCCTTTCCTGCATACCAGGCTGTTCCCTGTTATCCATAAAATCAGCGCTGACACTGTTTCCGTCGAACCATTCGTCCCATGTCTCTCCGGCAGGCGTAATGATTCGGGTTCGTCCGACAGCAATCACTTCAACGCGTTTTACGTTTTCCGGCAATGCAACCGCTTTTGGCAGTCTGACCGCCTGGCTGCGGTTGCTGAGAAATACGGTGGTTTCCATTATTTGCCTCCTTATGTGGATATGTCTTGTGTATATCCATTGTGGGATTGATGCCGGGATATGTCAAAGGGATATACGTTTATGATGAGTATTGCGCAGGTCAGATCGGCCGGAAGTGCCGGTAACTATTATACCGACAAGGATAATTACTATGTGCTGGGCAGCATGGGAGAACGCTGGGCCGGCCAGGGGGCTGAACAACTGGGGCTGCAGGGCAGTGTCGATAAGGATGTCTTTACCCGCCTTCTGGAGGGCAGGTTGCCAGACGGGGCGGATTTAAGCCGCATGCAGGATGGCCGTAACAGGCATCGTCCCGGCTACGACCTGACCTTTTCCGCTCCCAAAAGTGTCTCCATGATGGCCATGCTCGGGGGGGACAAACGTCTTATTGAAGCACATAACCAGGCCGTGGATTTTGCTGTCCGTCAGGTGGAGGCGCTGGCCTCCACACGGGTGATGACGGACGGACAGTCAGAAACGGTGCTGACCGGTAATCTGGTGATGGCACTGTTTAACCACGACACCAGTCGCGATCAGGAACCACAGTTACACACGCATGCGGTGGTGGCTAATGTCACGCAGCATAACGGCGAATGGAAGACACTGAGCAGTGACAAAGTGGGGAAAACGGGGTTCATTGAGAATGTGTACGCTAATCAGATTGCCTTTGGCAGGCTCTACCGGGAAAAACTGAAAGAGCAGGTTGAGGCGCTGGGCTATGAAACTGAAGTGGTCGGTAAGCACGGTATGTGGGAAATGCCGGGCGTACCGGTGGAGGCCTTTTCCGGACGCTCGCAGACTATCCGGGAGGCCGTCGGGGAGGACGCCTCGTTGAAATCCCGGGATGTGGCGGCACTGGATACGCGAAAATCCAAACAGCACGTCGATCCTGAAGTCAGAATGGCTGAATGGATGCAGACGCTGAAGGAAACCGGGTTCGACATCCGGGCATATCGTGACGCGGCGGATCAGCGTGCGGAGACCCGCACGCAGGCGCCCGGGGCTGTTTCACAGGAGGGGCCGGATGTGCAGCAGGCGGTGACACAGGCGATTGCCGGATTAAGTGAACGAAAAGTGCAGTTTACGTACACGGACGTGCTGGCCAGAACGGTCGGTATACTGCCGCCGGAAAATGGTGTGATTGAACGGGCACGCGCCGGTATCGATGAGGCCATCAGTCGTGAGCAGCTTATCCCCCTCGACCGTGAGAAGGGGCTGTTCACATCAGGAATTCATGTGCTCGATGAGCTGTCCGTCCGGGCACTCAGTCGTGACATCATGAAACAGAACCGGGTGACCGTACATCCGGAGAAAAGTGTCCCCCGGACGGCTGGTTACAGCGATGCGGTCAGTGTTCTGGCACAGGACCGTCCGTCGCTGGCCATTGTGTCCGGGCAGGGCGGTGCAGCCGGGCAGCGTGAGCGGGTGGCTGAACTGGTCATGATGGCCCGGGAGCAGGGGCGGGAAGTGCAGATTATCGCTGCTGACCGTCGCTCGCAGATGAACCTGAAGCAGGATGAACGGCTGTCCGGTGAGCTGATAACCGGACGTCGTCAGTTGCTGGAAGGCATGGCCTTCACGCCGGGCAGTACTGTTATCGTTGACCAGGGCGAAAAACTCTCCCTGAAAGAGACGTTAACCCTGCTGGACGGTGCCGCACGTCATAACGTACAGGTCCTGATAACCGACAGCGGGCAGCGAACCGGTACAGGCAGTGCGCTGATGGCCATGAAGGATGCCGGGGTGAACACATATCGCTGGCAGGGGGGAGAACAGCGACCGGCCACCATCATCAGTGAACCGGACCGTAATGTCCGCTATGCCCGGCTGGCAGGAGATTTTGCGGCCAGCGTGAAAGCCGGAGAAGAGAGCGTGGCACAGGTCAGCGGGGTACGGGAACAGGCCATACTGACACAGGCCATTCGCAGTGAGCTGAAAACACAGGGCGTGCTCGGACATCAGGAGGTGACCATGACGGCGCTGTCACCGGTCTGGCTGGACAGCCGGAGCCGTTATCTGCGGGATATGTACCGCCCGGGAATGGTGATGGAGCAGTGGAACCCGGAGACACGCAGTCATGACCGCTATGTGATAGACCGGGTGACGGCGCAGAGTCACAGCCTGACCCTGCGGGATGCGCAGGGTGAAATGCAGGTGGTGCGTATTTCTTCTCTGGACAGCAGCTGGTCGCTGTTCCGGCCGGAAAAAATGCCGGTGGCAGACGGCGAGCGTCTGAGGGTGACAGGGAAAATTCCCGGACTCCGCGTCTCCGGCGGTGACCGCCTGCAGGTGGCATCCGTCAGTGAAGATGCGATGACGGTTGTTGTGCCGGGGCGGGCTGAACCGGCCACCCTGCCTGTGGCTGATTCACCGTTCACGGCACTGAAGCTGGAGAACGGCTGGGTGGAAACGCCCGGGCATTCCGTCAGCGACAGTGCGAAGGTTTTTGCCTCCGTCACACAGATGGCAATGGACAACGCCACACTGAACGGTCTGGCCCGCAGCGGTCGTGATGTCCGGCTGTATTCCTCGCTGGATGAAACCCGTACTGCGGAAAAACTTGCCCGCCATCCCTCCTTTACGGTGGTTTCTGAGCAGATAAAGGCGCGTGCCGGTGAGACATTGCTGGAAACCGCTATCAGTCTGCAGAAAGCAGGGCTTCACACGCCGGCACAGCAGGCCATTCATCTGGCCCTTCCTGTGCTGGAAAGTAAAAACCTGGCCTTCAGCATGGTGGACCTGCTGACAGAGGCGAAGTCGTTTGCTGCAGAAGGAACCAGTTTTACTGACCTGGGAGGGGAAATCAATGCGCAGATAAAACGCGGTGATTTACTGTATGTGGATGTGGCAAAAGGCTATGGCACAGGCCTGCTGGTTTCCCGTGCGTCGTATGAGGCTGAAAAAAGCATTCTTCGCCATATTCTCGAAGGTAAGGAGGCGGTCACGCCGCTGATGGAGAGAGTACCTGGCGAACTCATGGAGAAACTGACATCAGGACAGCGCGCCGCTACCCGCATGATACTGGAAACGTCCGACCGTTTCACGGTGGTGCAGGGCTATGCCGGTGTGGGGAAGACCACACAGTTCCGGGCGGTGATGTCAGCCGTGAACATGCTGCCGGAGAGTGGGCGTCCCCGTGTCGTGGGGCTGGGTCCCACGCACCGCGCGGTCGGGGAGATGCGCAGCGCCGGCGTGGATGCACAGACACTGGCGTCATTTCTGCATGACACGCAGCTGCAGCAGCGCAGCGGAGAAACACCGGATTTCAGCAACACGCTGTTCCTGCTCGATGAGAGCTCAATGGTGGGCAATACCGACATGGCACGGGCATACGCCCTGATTGCGGCCGGTGGTGGTCGTGCCGTGGCCAGCGGTGACACGGACCAGCTGCAGGCCATCGCGCCCGGTCAGCCTTTCCGTCTCCAGCAGACGCGCAGTGCTGCCGATGTGGCTATCATGAAAGAGATTGTGCGTCAGACGCCGGAACTGCGGGAGGCGGTATACAGCCTGATTAACCGGGATGTGGAAAGGGCATTGTCCGGGCTTGAGAGTGTGAAACCGTCTCAGGTGCCACGTCAGGAGGGCGCATGGGCACCGGAGCACTCTGTGACGGAGTTCAGTCACAGCCAGGAAGCGAAACTGGCAGAAGCGCAGCAGAAGGCGATGCTGAAAGGCGAGGCTTTCCCGGATGTCCCCATGACACTGTATGAAGCCATTGTCCGCGACTATACCGGCAGAACACCGGAAGCACGGGAGCAGACGCTGATTGTCACGCACCTGAATGAGGACCGGCGCGTACTGAACAGCATGATTCATGATGCACGGGAAAAGGCCGGTGAGCTGGGGAAAGAGCAGGTCATGGTGCCTGTCCTGAACACAGCGAATATACGCGACGGAGAGCTGCGTCGTCTCTCCACCTGGGAGACACATCGGGACGCACTTGTCCTGGTGGATAATGTGTATCACCGGATTGCCGGTATCAGTAAGGATGACGGGCTGATAACCCTGCAGGATGCGGAAGGTAACACGCGGCTGATTTCGCCCCGGGAGGCGGTGGCTGAAGGCGTCACACTGTACACCCCGGACACCATCCGGGTAGGGACCGGTGACCGGATGCGCTTCACGAAGAGTGACCGGGAGCGTGGTTATGTGGCCAACAGCGTCTGGACGGTGACAGCGGTTTCCGGTGACAGTGTCACGCTGTCGGGCGGACAGCAGACCCGGGTGATTCGCCCCGCCCAGGAGCGGGCAGAGCAACATATTGACCTGGCCTATGCAATCACCGCTCACGGTGCGCAGGGGGCAAGTGAAACCTTTGCCATCGCGCTTGAAGGTACGGAAGGCAGACGGAAACTGATGGCAGGCTTTGAGTCAGCCTACGTGGCCCTGTCGCGTATGAAGCAGCATGTGCAGGTGTACACCGATAACCGTCAGGGCTGGACGGATGCCATTAACAATGCCGTACAGAAAGGAACAGCCCACGATGTGTTTGAACCGAAACCGGACCGGGAGGTCATGAATGCAGAGCGGCTGTTCAGTACGGCGCGGGAGCTGCGGGACGTGGCGGCAGGGCGTGCCGTTCTTCGTCAGGCGGGGCTTGCCGGGGGAGACAGTCCTGCACGGTTTATTGCTCCGGGACGTAAATATCCACAGCCGTATGTGGCACTGCCGGCGTTTGACCGTAACGGCAAGTCTGCCGGTATCTGGCTGAACCCGCTGACCACGGATGACGGAAACGGGCTGCGGGGATTCAGTGGTGAAGGCCGTGTGAAAGGCAGCGGGGATGCGCAGTTCGTGGCCCTGCAGGGCAGCCGTAACGGCGAGAGCCTGCTGGCTGATAATATGCAGGATGGTGTCCGGATTGCCCGTGATAACCCCGACAGCGGTGTGGTGGTGAGAATCGCCGGTGAAGGTCGTCCGTGGAATCCCGGTGCCATCACCGGTGGCCGCGTGTGGGGGGATATCCCGGACAACAGCGTCCAGCCGGGAGCCGGAAATGGCGAGCCGGTCACGGCAGAGGTACTGGCACAGCGGCAGGCTGAAGAGGCCATCCGCCGTGAAACGGAACGCCGCGCAGATGAAATTGTCCGTAAAATGGCAGAGAACAAACCTGACCTGCCGGACAGCAAAACAGAGCAGGCTGTCAGGGAGATTGCCGGGCAGGAGCGTGACCGGTCTGTCATATCTGAACGGGAAGCCGCGCTGCCGGAGAGTGTGCTGCGTGAATCACAACGGGAGCGGGAAGCGGTCCGGGAGGTTGCCCGGGAAAATCTGCTGCAGGAACGACTTCAGCAGATGGAGCGGGATATGGTTCGTGACCTGCAGAAAGAGAAAACCCTGGGCGGAGACTGATACAGGAAGACAAACACTGATGACAACGGATAACACGAACACGACACGTAACGATTCACTGGCTGCCCGGACCGATACCTGGTTGCAGTCGTTGCTGGTCTGGTCACCCGGACAGCGGGATATCATCAAAACGGTGGCACTGGTGCTGATGGTACTGGACCACGCAAACCGCATTCTGCATCTGGACCAGACGTGGATGTTTCTGGCCGGGCGTGGAGCCTTTCCGTTGTTTGCCCTGGTGTGGGGGCTGAATCTGTCCCGCCATGCGCATATCAGGCAGTCGGCCATTAACCGGCTGTGGGGATGGGGAATTATTGCCCAGTTCGCGTATTATCTGGCAGGCTTTCCGTGGTATGAGGGGAATATCCTGTTTGCCTTTGCAGTGGCGGCACAGGTGCTGACGTGGTGTGAAACGCGCAGTGGGTGGCGTACAGCAGCGGCCATTCTCCTGATGGCACTGTGGGGGCCTTTGTCCGGCACCAGTTACGGCATTGCCGGGCTGCTGATGCTGGCAGTCAGCCACCGGCTGTACCGGGCGGAAGACAGAACGGAACGTCTGGCGCTGGTTGCATGCCTGCTGGCTGTTATTCCGGCGCTTAACCTTGCCACCAGTGATGCCGCGGCGGTGGCCGGCCTTGTGATGATGGTGCTGACCGTTGGTCTGGTGTCCTGTGCAGGGAAATCATTACCCCGTTTCTGGCCCGGAGATTTTTTCCCGACGTTCTATGCCTGTCATCTGGCTGTGCTGGGCGTTCTGGCGCTGTAACGGGTGTGGTATCTTTGGCCGCAAGAGGATGATTCGTCAGAGGCAGAACACAGCATGACAGAGCAGAAGCGACCGGTACTGACACTGAAGCGGAAAACAGAAGGGGGGACGCCTGTCCGCAGCCGGAAAACCATCATCAATGTCACCACGCCACCAAAATGGAAGGTGAAAAAGCAGAAGCTGGCCGAGAAAGCAGCCCGGGAAGCAGAGCTGGCGGCAAAAAAAGCGCAGGCCAGACAAGCGCTGTCCATTTATCTGAACCTGCCCTCACTGGATGAGGCTGTGAACACCCTGAAGCCCTGGTGGCCGGGATTATTTGACGGTGACACGCCCCGGCTTCTGGCCTGCGGTATCCGTGACGTGTTACTGGAAGACGTGGCGCAGCGGAATATCCCGCTCTCGCATAAAAAACTGCGCCGGGCGCTGAAGGCCATCACCCGTTCAGAAAGCTATCTGTGTGCCATGAAAGCCGGTGCCTGCCGGTATGACACGGAAGGGTATGTGACGGAGCATATTTCTCAGGAGGAGGAAGCGTATGCGGCAGGGCGTCTGGAGAAAATTCGCCGCCAGAACCGGACAAAGGCAGAACTTCAGGCCGTGCTTGATGGGAAATAAAAAAAGCCTCCCCGGAAACCGGGGAGGCTGAAACAATAAGGCTTAAAAGGAAATAACTTCCGTACCCGAAAGGAAGCCAGTCCACTGAATTATTTACCACAATAATACTGACGACTAAAAGGGAGGAGCAGAAAAATGAATGGATTCAGAAACAGTTCACGGAACGGTCAGGTCTGGCGTTACCAGCGTGCCGGCGGGCGGGCCGTTATTCTGGAGGTCAGTGGACGCTGGATGGAAGCGGCAGAAGCATGGCGACGGGCTGCCTGCATAGCTCCCCGGACAGACTGGCAACAGTTTGCCCGGAAAAGGGCTGAACACTGCCACCGGCGCTGCCGGGGAAGGGTGTAACGAAAAAAGCAGCCTTCATTACTCCAGGAGTCAGAAGGCTGAAAGGAGTTTATGAGATTTGCTTTTTTTAATATCCGGTCGGGCAGTATGACCGGCCAGTTCTGAGTAGCACAGAGTTTTTTCCGTATTAAGTCGCGATTTTATATTTTGTGATTAATTTCACAAAATAAGATCTTATTCAATGTGTGCTGCGATATTCAGGGGGGCTGAAATACAGGTGCCATTTATCTGATATGGAGAATAACATGAGGAAATATATTCCACTGGTATTATTTATCTTTTCATGGCCGGTATTGTCTGCAGATGTTCACGGGCAGATTTATGCACCAGACAGAATGAATGTTAATTAGTTTATGAATACAACAGGGGCTGATCAGCAATCACTGGAACATCGTAGCTGACGCGTTCGCAATGCTCAGTTGTCCCCCCCGGAAACGGGAAAAAGTAAGTTTTCCCCCGCTCCCGGCGTTTTTGTAACAAAAACAGGCAAATGGGGGTAATAGTCAGCAACAGGGAATGTGGTATTATCGCGGCGGGTGTTTGAGCCTTTCTGGTTCAGGCAAGACGCAGGTACCAGAAATGCGAAGACCCCACTCGTTAATCCATTAACTTGTGAGGTCTGCATGAAGTACCTTAACACTACTGATTGTAGCCTCTTCTTTGCTGAGAGGTCAAAGTTTATGACGAAATATGCCCTTATCGGGTTGCTCGCCGTGTGCGCCACGGTGTTGTGTTTTTCACTGATATTCAGGGAACGGTTATGTGAGCTGAATATTCACAGAGGAAATACAGTGGTGCAGGTAACTCTGGCCTACGAAGCACGGAAGTAAGCTGCCGGGCGGGGACGGAAGTCCCCGCTTTCCGGAAGTGTGAGGTATTTCAGGGGCAGACACCCTATATACCAGAAACAGCCGGTCCCGCCCGGGGCCGGCACCCTGGCTAAGGCATTTCCAGCTTTTCAGTCATTTCATTATCAAAATCACATTAAACGGTCGTAATCAGACATGATTTGTGCGCCAACACAGATCATCGTCACAACTTTCAAGTCGCTGATTTCAAAAAACTGTAGTATTCTCTGCGAAACGATCCCTGTTTGAGAATTGAGGAGGCGAGATGTCGCAGACAGAAAATGCAGTGACTTCCTCATCAGGCACCAAGCGTACATACCGGAAAGGTAACCCTGTTCCGGCTAGAGAGAGGCAAAGAGCTTCTCTGGCTCGCAGAAGCAACACTCATAAGGCTTTTCATGCGGTTATTCAGGCCCGGTTAAAAGACAGGCTGAGTGAACTGGCGGATGAGGAAGGTATTACTCAGGCGCAGATGCTTGAAAAACTGATTGAATCAGAGCTGAAACGCAGAGCGACTTCGTAAATATTCACATTCTTGCTTATCTCAGGAGTGAGTGGTAGATTGCTGAGCGTTTAAGGAATTTTGTGGCTGGCCACGCCGTAAGGTGGCAGGGAACTGGTTCTGATGTGGATTTACAGGAGCCAGAAAAGCGAAAACCCCGATAATCTTCTTCAAGTTTGGCGACTAGAAAGATTACCGGGGCCCCATAAAACCGCATAGCCAACAATTCAGCTATGCGGGGAGTATAGTTATATGCCCGGAAAAGTTCAAGACTTCTTTCTGTGCTCACTCCTTCTGTGCATTGTAAGTGCAGGATGGTGTGGCTAATCATGAAACACATTCAGTAATAGCGGGTGGGATTGAATCAGATCTTCACATTGATTCCAGCAAGTATCCTCACCCGTTTTGCAGCCTTCTCCAGAAAAGGGCTCATTTTGACTCCTTCAAGCATCTGATCTTCATCAGAGGTTTGCTTGCAATAGCGCATGGCAAACGTAAAAATAAAATCAGCGCGTCGATGGTTAGTTTTTATGTTTCCCTCGTACAAGTAATGTGCGCACACTACATCCCTGATACGAACAAAGTTAACTTATCTGTTAAAGAGCTTTCAGTTTGTAGTGGAGGTTCATACACTCGTGTTTGGAGAGCCCTCAAAACTCTTGATAATGATCTTCATCTCATCGCTTTTGATGGAGGAACCATCTGGTTCAGACCAGATATGTTCGAAACTTTACGTGTCGGCCCAGACGAGCTAGTTGCCGCCCGTAGGAGGGGGAATAGTGTTGGAGGGGGACATGGCTGATCTCCTTCAAAAATACTATTCACAGGTTAAAAATCCGAATCCGGTGTTCACACCCCGTGAAGGTGCCGGAACGCTGAAGTTCTGCGAAAAACTGATGGAAAAGGCGGTGGGCTTCACCTCCCGTTTTGATTTCGCCATTCATGTGGCACATGCCCGTTCGAAGGGACTGCGTCGGCGCATGCCACCGGTACTGCGTCGCCGGGCTATTGATGCGCTGCTGCAGGGGCTGTGTTTTCACTATGACCCGCTGGCCAACCGCGTCCAGTGCTCCATCACTACGCTGGCCATTGAGTGCGGACTGGCGACGGAGTCTGCTGCCGGAAAACTCTCCATCACCCGGGCCACCCGAGCCTTGACGTTCCTTGCAGAGCTGGGACTGATTACCTACCAGACGGAATATGATCCGCTTATCGGGTGCTACATTCCGACCGATATCACGTTCACACCGGCGCTATTTGCCGCCCTTGATGTGTCTGAGGATGCAGTGGTTGCTGCGCGCCGCAGTCGTGTTGAATGGGAAAACAGACAGCGCAAAAAGCAGGGACTGGATACCCTGGGTATGGATGAACTGATAGCGAAAGCCTGGCGTTTTGTGCGTGAGCGTTTCCGCAGTTACCAGACAGAGCTTAAGTCCCGTGGAATAAAGCGTGCCCGTGCGCGTCGTGATGCGAACAGGGAACGTCAGGATATCGTCACCCTGGTGAAACGGCAGCTGACGCGTGAAATCTCGGAAGGGCGCTTCACTGCCAATCGTGAGGCGGTAAAACGCGAAGTGGAGCGTCGTGTGAAAGAGCGCATGATTCTGTCACGTAACCGTAATTACAGCCGGCTGGCCACAGCTTCCCCCTGAAAGTGACCTCCTCAGAATAATCTGGCACGCGCCGGAGGCATTCGCACGCCTGAAGCCCGTCAGTGCACAAAAAATCAGCACCACATACAAAAAACAACCTCACCATCCACCTTCTGGAGCATCCGGTTCCCCCTGTTTTTAATACAAAATACGCCTCAGCGACGGGGAATTTTACTTACCCACATTTAAGTGCAAGGGACTTCCCCATAAGGTTACAACCGTTCATGTCATAAAGCGCCAGCCGCCAGTCTTACAGGGTGCAATGTATCTTTTAAACACCTGTTTATATCTCCTTTAAACTACTTAATTACATTCATTTAAAAAGAAAACCTATTCATTGTCTGTCCTGTGGACAGACAGATATGCACCTCCCACCGCAAGCGGCGGGCCCCGACCGGAGCCAGTTTAGTTACAACACTCAAATACAACCACCGGAAAAACCCCGGTCCCGCGCAGACCTGAAACCACAAAGCCCCTCCCTCATAACTGAAAAGCGGCCCCGCCCCGGCCCAAAGGGCCGGAACAGAGTCGCTTTTAATTATGAATGTTGTAACTATACAACATCATCGCTGTCAGTCTTCTGGCTGGAAGTCCTCAGTACACGCTCGTAAGCGGCCCTAACGGCCCGCTAACGCGGAGATACGCCCCGACTGCGGGTAAACCCTTGTCGGAACCACTCCGACCGCGCACAGAAGCTCTGTCATGGCTGAAAGCGGGTATGGCTTACTAGGGCTGGGGATGGGTAAGGTGAAATCTATCAATCAGTACCGGCTGACGCCGGGCTTCGGCGGTTTTACTCCGGTATCATATGCAACAATGGAGTACCGCCTTCCATGCCGCAAAGCGGCATCCTGAAAACCAGAGGATAGCGATTCATTATTTTTGCATGTTATAAAAATGTTTAAATATGTGATAAAGTGGTTTCAATCAAGGGCGGCATTCATTTGTTGTTTACAGGCTGGGATGTCAGTGAGGTTATTTTGAACAGAAAACAGTTTATTCTGAGTTACGGAGCCACTTGCCGGAACTGGATGTGGAGCTGGTCATTTATTAATCATGACAAGCAATTTGTCATCTTCGGAGCCTAGAATACAGAGCGGGAGAATGAGCGTGCTGTCATTCTGCGCGAAAAATGGGAATACAACAGCAAAAACAAAAAACAACCCGGCTACACCCAGGCCATTGAGCATATTGGATACATCCTGCAGGGATACATACAGTCTGTTTACCTTCAATATGGTTCATGCCCCACATCCGGATGACCCGGATATTGCCGTTATCAAAGATTTCGAACATCACCTTGACCTTCGCTTTCTGAGAAAAGAGGGCAGCGTATGGTATGCAGATTTTGCTGCAAATCCTTTCCCCGATGAACTCATGGTATCCGGTAGTTATATTGAAGGGGCGAAAAAAAGCATCACGGTTAACGCCTACGAACGGAACCCTGAAGCCCGACGAGCCTGCATCAGCCATCACGGCGCGTCATGCAAGTGTTGTGGGTTTGATTTTGAGAAAGTCTATGGTGAACATGGAAAAGGGTTTATCCATGTCCATCACATTACACCACTGAGAATGCTGGGTGAAGGATACCGGATAAACCCGGAAACTGAACTGCTCCCACTTTGCCCGAACTGCCATGCGATGATTCACCGGGGCAATGAGGCTACACCGTTGTCAGTGGATGAACTTCGTAACATGATGAAACGGCATGGGTAATCAAGAGCCGGTGAAAAAGGATATAACTGTGAATTTTAGACCAGAAGTTGAATCTCAGATTTTAGCATATATTGATATATACCGTAAAATAAATGCCACATACCATTATGACGTAAACATATATATAACCAATAACAATCTATGGGATAACTTCACAGAAATCAGAACTATGAATAATCACGGCAAAGGGAAAGAGAACATTCCCGGCATTCAGCCTGAATATTACAGAGAGGTTTGTAAAAGATTGATGTTGAATAATGGTACCGGCTCTCCCCTTCAGGGGAGTCGACGATATTGACCTCGTGAGTTGACCCCAATATGAATTTAAGAATCGACGCTGAACTGAAGGATGCTTTTATGGCCACAGCAAAACGCATGGACCGTAATGGCTCTCAGTTAATCCGGGATTTTATGCGCCAGACCATGGAACAGCAGCATAATACCTGGTTCCGTGACCAGGTAGAGGCAGGACGTCAGCAACTCGAACGCGGTGATGTGCTTCCCCATGACATGGTCGAATCCTCTGCTTCTGCATGGAGGGATGAAATGAGCAGGAAGGTCGCCGGTAAATGATGGAGATATTCTGGACCATGCTGGCCAGCCAGGACAGGAAGCACATTCGTGAGTATATTGCAGAGCAGAACCTGATGGCCGCCATTGAACTGGACGAACGGATTGGTTATTCAGTCAGCAGCCTGGCCGGGCAGCCGTATAAAGGCCGCAACGGTCGTGTGGAAGGTACCCCCGCGCTATACGGTGTTTTCAGGGGAATTGGCCTTAATCGGATAACCTAAATGCGATACCGCAAGAGCAACAACTTAAAAGCGATAACTGCTGACGCGTAAAATCAATCCGTTACACATCTGGATTTGTTAAATAATGTGCTTAACGTACAATAATTATCTATATCCAAACTGACCCCAAATACAATCTAAAACAGGACGAAACAGTAAAGGTGGTGGTCGCAAATTACTCAGTGAACCGTGGGTTGAATTAGGCATAAGTAGAGCTACTTATTTTAGGAGGCGCGAACAATGAAGTTAAAGAAATGGCTTATTCCACTTATTGTCTGGATGTTTATTTATATTGGTATAAGGCTCGTATTTGATGGTGGGTGTAATGATGGGTGGAGCTCATCATCAATTGGTCGGATGGGGGCTTGCTCACATCATGGTGGTGTCAACCATACATCCGGCTTTATAGCATTTATTTTTGCCACCATTGTGTCAGGTTGGCTACTTTTTAAAATGAATGAGGTTGAGTCAAGGAAAATAAGAAAATCCTATATCGTTGAATCAAGTTTTTTCGAAATGGAATCTATTAGCGCTCCATTTAACCCATCTTATTCTTTAAAAATTAGTTCCAGTGAGATTAATTTTACTCATAGGAGCGGGTGGGATGGTATGCCTGGTGAATCCATTAGAATTGAATCATCGTATGATTTTTTAAAAGATATAATTTTCCTTTCAGAGAAAATAAAAGGTGACATTGAGATGTTTAGCAGAGAAAACTCCGGTTTTGGGTGTGATGGCGAAATAGTCTTTATTAGTTTTTTTGACGGTACTAAAGAAGTAAAATTTCAGACTCCGATGATATTTATTAATTTTGAAAATATATCAGACTCAACCCTCAAGCTGATGACTACCCTTAGGCGAAAACTGAAATTCGACTTCTAGGGGGCCGCTTGGAATTCGGAAAATAAACCACGTTAAGACTATGTTTTAGCCAAAGGATTTTTAGGAATCGCCAGAATGGCGGGACAACAGCGGTTTTGGTGTCCGAAATCGTACAATTCTGTACATCTATGCAAGGGAATGTACGGAAGTAAGCCAAACGATTATCGAACGGTCAGAATATTTCGTACAGCCTTTACGTTCAGTGAGTTAGCTGGCCTGTATGTAACCATCCGTTCAACTCAATTCTCTTAGCGTGGGAAATTTTCCGAATTCCAAGCTGACCCCTACGCCGGAAACGCTGAAATTTCCGATACAGCGAATTTGTTGATTTTTGAAGCATGTTTGGCAGGTTTTGATGTGTACGTTTATGGTGCAGTAAGTGAGAATTTATTCGTACCAGCTATGGCGGCAGGTTCGCTGTATACCGAATTGCAGACTGTGTTCCGATGCGTGAGAAACGCCCTCTGACGAGTAAACAACAGCTGGCTGGCCAGCGGCTTTCCGTTTTATCCCGACTAAACAGCACCAGTGGCCGGATGGCACGGCAGGCATATGACTGGCTGAGTCTGGCACCACTCTTTCTGGATACTGAAACGACAGGACTGGATAATACCGCGGAAGCCCTGGAAATCGGCCTGACCGATGCGGCCGGTCAGGTGGTATTTGAAACCAGGCTGAAGCCCACGGTCGCCATCGGGGCGCAGGCCGCCGCCGTGCATGGTATCAGTGAGCAGGCTCTCTGCGGCGCACCATCATGGACAGATGTGGCGCGGCAACTGCGGCATGCAATCGGAGATCGACCAGTAATTATCTTTAATGCCCGGTTCGACATCCGCATTCTGAAACAGACTGCTGCCGCACATAGCGATCCGGCTGACTGGCTGGAAGAAATGACGGTATATTGTGCGATGGAGCTGGCTGCAGGATATTATGGGGCCACCAACCGCTATGGCACGATTTCACTGGCCAGTGCTGCCAGCCAGGCCGGACTGACCTGGGAAGGGCTGGCACACTCAGCGATCGCCGACGCACGGATGACGGCAGGGGTGGTAAACGCTATTGCTGCATATCATCTGGAACTGCTGCAGGAGCAGGAGCGGCTGAAAATCTGACCTCCTGGCCTGTATACCGCAATCATTTACGTTATCCAGACGTAAATCCGCCGCTTGTTGCTGTCAGCATGTTAATGCTAATGTATGTGTACATTAGCATTAATGAGGGATGATATGTGAGAGACAAAACCAGGGAGGCCATGCGGCTTTTTTTAGGCGGCAGGTGCTACACGGCTGAAAAACTTGAAAAGGATTATCTGGCTGAAGTGGCTAATTACAGTAACGACCGCTGGGAAGCACCGCAACGTGCCGCACGCCTGGCTGCCAGCGTAAAGCGTTACAAGACATCAGAAATGCTGCGCTTTATTTTTGCTACCATTGCCTATGATCCCGATCCAGATTTAACCCCGCTGACTGTGAGACGTTTGTGCAAGGCATTGTTCGGCAGAACCGGAAGCCAGTGGCTGGTTGTTGAAGTTTTTGGGGAGAAGGGACGTCAGCACCGCAGCGCGGACAGCAATCCGGAGATGGTGGAAAAAATGGCTGCCAGATATCGTCATGCCGCTGAACTACACTGGTCCGCAACGCTGGCAGAAATTGAACGGGTAAAGCGGCTTTATCAGACGAAAATTAAGAAATCCAAAAAAGAAGTGGGTTGACTGCCATTGTTATTTTTCTCCTTCATCATTAATGCTAATGTATGCATACATTAGCATTAATGATGGTGCGTTAAACAATAAATTCGGTGTGATAGAATGATAAAGTTTTTACTTACTTTTGTGACAGTAATCAAATCTATGTCTTGTCATGCCGCAAGCTATACGCACAGATAAAACGTGTTGAGTGCGATTTTGCAAAGAGTCAATTTTGTATTGCACCAGAGAATACTCAGACTGTGATGCTGCCACAGTGTCAGCCGGCTTTCTGAACGGTATAACACCACCTCATGTTAATGATAATTACTATCATTAAGTCTTGACATGCCATTTTCTCCTTAATAAATTAATACTGTATATGTATCCATATACGCAAGCAGTTAATTCATTTGTTTTCCTCAGAGGATGAAGGAGATACCGAATGTCTGACCCTGTACGTATTACAAATCCCGGTGCAGAATCGCTGGGGTATGATTCAGATGGCCATGAAATTATGGCCGTTGATATTTATGTAAACCCTCCACGTGTCGATGTCTTTCATGGTACCCCGCCTGCATGGAGTTCCTTCGGGAACAAAACCATCTGGGGCGGAAACGAGTGGGTCGATGATTCCCCAACCCGAAGTGATATCGAAAAAAGGGACAAGGAAATCACAGCGTACAAAAACACGCTCAGCGCGCAGCAGAAAGAGAATGAGAATAAGCGTACTGAAGCCGGAAAACGCCTCTCTGCGGCGATTGCTGCAAGGGAAAAAGACGAAAATACACTGAAAACACTCCGTGCCGGAAACGCAGATGCCGCTGATATTACACGACAGGAGTTCAGACTCCTGCAGGCAGAGCTGAGAGAATACGGATTCCGTACTGAAATCGCCGGATATGATGCCCTCCGGCTGCATACAGAGAGCCGGATGCTGTTTGCTGATGCTGATTCTCTTCGTATATCTCCCCGGGAGGCCAGGTCGTTAATCGAACAGGCTGAAAAACGGCAGAAGGATGCGCAGAACGCAGACAAGAAGGCCGCTGATATGCTTGCTGAATACGAGCGCAGAAAAGGTATTCTGGACACGCGGTTGTCAGAGCTGGAAAAAAATGGCGGGGCAGCCCTTGCCGTTCTTGATGCACAACAGGCCCGTCTGCTCGGGCAGCAGACACGGAATGACAGGGCCATTTCAGAGGCCCGGAATAAACTCAGTTCGGTGACGGAATCGCTTAAGACGGCCCGTAATGCATTAACCAGAGCTGAACAACAGCTGACGCAACAGAAAAACACGCCTGACGGCAAAACGATAGTTTCCCCTGAAAAATTCCCGGGGCGTTCATCAACAAATCATTCTATTGTTGTGAGTGGTGATCCGAGATTTGCCGGTACGATAAAAATCACAACCAGCGCGGTCATCGATAACCGTGCAAACCTGAATTATCTTCTGACCCATTCCGGTCTGGACTATAAACGCAATATTCTGAATGACCGGAATCCGGTGGTGACAGAGGATGTGGAAGGTGACAAGAAAATTTATAATGCTGAAGTTGCTGAATGGGATAAGTTACGGCAACGATTGCTTGATGCCAGAAATAAAATCACCTCTGCTGAATCTGCGATAAATTCGGCGAGAAATAACGTCAGTGCCAGAACAAATGAACAAAAGCATGCAAATGACGCTCTTAATGCCCTGTTGAAGGAAAAAGAGAATATCCGTAGCCAGCTTGCTGACATCAATCAGAAAATAGCTGAAGAGAAAAGAAAAAGGGATGAAATAAATATGGTAAAGGATGCCATAAAACTCACCTCTGATTTCTACAGAACGATATATGATGAGTTCGGTAAACAAGCATCCGAACTTGCTAAGGAGCTGGCTTCTGTATCTCAAGGGAAACAGATTAAGAGTGTGGATGATGCACTGAACGCTTTTGATAAATTCCGTAATAATCTGAACAAGAAATATAGCATACAAGATCGCATGGCCATTTCTAAAGCCCTGGAAGCTATTAATCAGGTCCATATGGCGGAGAATTTTAAGCTGTTCAGTAAGGCATTTGGTTTTACCGGAAAAGTTATTGATCGTTATGATGTTGCTGTGGAGTTACAAAAGGCTGTAAAAACGGACAACTGGCGTCCATTTTTTGTAAAACTTGAATCACTGGCAGCAGGAAGAGCTGCTTCAGCAGTTACAGCATGGACGTTTTCCGTTATGCTGGGAACCCCTGTAGGTATTCTGGGTTTTGCAATTATTATGGCGGCTGTGAGTGCGCTTGTTAATGATAAGTTTATTGAGCAGGTCAATAAACTTATTGGTATCTGATACATAATGATGCCCTTTCATTTTCCTGAAAGGGCTTTGCAGAATATAAAAATTAAGTAAATGGCAACCACAGGAAGTGATATAACGAAACAGAATAATTCAAATATTGCAGTTAAGCTTCCGCCAACTGGATTTGTAAAGAAGTCTTTTTGCCAGAATTCTTTCCCTGTAAACCTTATTACCATTTTCTGTATTATCCTCATTGAAAAAGGAAAAGTAATGGCACTGATAATGCATCCGATGAACGCATAAAACATTCTTGCATTTTCCTGATTATCTTTCCATCCCAGATAAAAAACTGTAAGAATAATGAGGCTTGGTATCAGGCTTTTCAGTAAATACTTTACAGATATATCCAGTTTCATCTGGTTTCTCCTTTATTGTTATCGTGTACCGGTGCGTGATAACATAACTACAGCATGATAATAATAATCAATAACAATAAGCTGTGTCACGTTTACATCATGGAACGGAGGTGCTCCTGTGACTTTTGAGCAGAAAAAAGCCCGGGCCATTGCCCTGATGGACAGCAAAAAGATGTGGCGGAGCAATTATGCCCCTCCTCTTCTGCGTATTCTATGGCGGCTGGGTATCCGGCTTCCGCCATTACCCTTTATGCCGTTCTGGCAGGTCACGCTGTTGATGGGGAGCTTATGGGGCATTTCCTGGGGATGTGCAATGTGGTTTATCTACTGGGGGCCGTCAGGAATGGTGGCAGGTGAGGCCATTATTATAAGTATCACGGGGGGGTTTTTGTCCGGACTGTGCATGGCCTCTTTCCACTGGTGGCGCAGGAAAGTTAACCGGCTGCCACCATGGGATGATGTGTAAACCGTGCACAGGCGTGTTCTTACGGAGCGGCACTTTCATTTATCTGTACGCGAACCTCCATTCCTGCATCGTGACAGGCCTGCAGCCACTGCGCCACTTCCAGCGGATCGCCCTCCCGGCGTACCACCCTGCCTTCTTTATTCCATAACTGCAGACAGGTGCTGCCGTCGAGACGCACCACAAAATCCCCACGGCAGGCCTGATACGTCATGCCGTTCAGCTCCACCGCCAGATCAGTGGCAGAAGTGCCGTCTGCGGGCAGACCTGCGGCCGGGACCAGCGGCAGTACGACGACTTCTGCCGCACGCTGTTCTGCCCGGAGGCGGTCCTGTTCTGCCAGCAGCAGAGGCTGTGCCACGGCCCGGCCGGCGTCCGTCAGCTCCACTGCCAGCTGCAGGTTCGGAGCGCGCAGGGTACGCAGCCAGCCGGCATCCTCCAGACGACGGCAGGAGGCGCGCAGGTTTGGCCCGTAGACCGGGGCTTCCCCGCTTCGCTCCAGCACCCGTTCCAGGTCCCGCGTCAGCACGGGGCCCGGCCGTTTTTCATCAAGGGCAGCCAGCACAATCAGCACTCTCCGCTGCAGTGGCGACGGTCGGCGGCTCTGGGTCATTACCTGTCATCCTCCGGCCAGATGAGCTTTCTGAGGCGCTGAAAGTCGGCGTCAATGAGCTCCTGTCTCTTTATGGCATTCATTGAGGCATAGCCATTTATGGCCAGTTCATGCCAGAAGATCAGCACGGCTCCGGCTTTGGCTGACTCGCAGAGATAAATCGCGCCCTGGCTGTCCAGATTGCATTCCCGGATGCGTTTTTCCGCAAACCGGGTCAGTTGTTCATAGCTGAGTGAAAACGTCATTTCCTGATCCATCCTCCACGCTCCATCTGATAATGTTCTGACAGGTAAAAATCATATCCTGCATGATTTGTGTTCTCTAGATTTATGACAATATCAGATATTGTTTAATTTTTAATGATGAAAATCATATCTGATATGATTTTATGTGAATTGCTTAATTATCATATCATTTGCCCGTTTCCCGCCGTGCAGATCCGGTTTCCGGCGGTTCAGGATCTTCTTCAGCCCCGCCGGCGCGCAGCGGTCACCGCATTCCATATCTTGTGGTCATTGTCCCTTTCCATGCGAGATGATACCCCATATATTGTGTTACATCCTGTTCCGGACATACAGCCGCTGCACACCGGAAAACACCGCTTTGCTTATTCCGCGTGCATGATTCACTTCCGGAAAGTTGTAAATACGCAGAAAATCGGATTATCTGAAAACCACTGTTCGGTAATTTAATGGAGTGGTTATATGCCTGATTATTATTTCAATATGTGAAATTCATTTTTGTGAAAGTCACTTTCTCAACAGAGTAGCACTCATCTGGCGATGATTGAGGTGTGGTAAAATTGCACGGCTAACTATTCAACTGAGGAAATGACATGTTTACTGCATTCAATGAGAGAAATGATTTCAGTTATGCTTTTGAAAAAATCCGTAATGCGATTTCCGCGCCAGGAGAAAATAATGTTTATGCTGCAACAGAATTAGGTCTTGGCATTCTGCTCCGTAAATACGAGCAGTTTCGCCGGGAGCTGGATGCGGCCGGTGAGCTGGGAAACTGGGAATATGATCTCGATACCTACAATCACTGTATTGCGGTGCTACAACGTTACTTCACCGGTAATCCATCCGGACTGACAGAACGTGATGCCCGGATTTACAGTCATTACCTGTAGACTGAGCACAAAGGGTTTGTGAAGCTGGCTGAAGAACTGGCTGCTGACCGCTGAATACATACAGTAGGCGGGATTTCCGGATAAGGTACCGAACCGGGGCTGTTAAAAGATTCTGGAGCTGAAATGAAAAAGGGAAAAACGTTAGAACCGGGGCTGCTGGCCAGCGACAGCGACTGGCACAATAATGCCTGCCTGAATTACATGCCGGATCATGGTACAGCTTACACTGAAGGTTACAGGCGAGCTGCTGATATTCTGATTAACCACATTGATGAATCCGGGCGGGACCAGGATTTTCTGGTTTATCCGGTGTTGTTTCTCTACCGACATCACTTGGAGCTCCTTATCAAACAAATTATCGGACTGGCCCTTGCACTGGCAGAAGACCCGGATAAACACCAGCACAAAAAAGATGACCATAACCTGAATAATCTATGGCCGCTGGCACAAAAGCTGATCCTGGAAGTTGATGACAGCTACCGGCCTTCCGATTTTAAAATCGTCAAAGAGGTGGTTAAAGCTCTTCACCAAGCGGATGAACGGGCGACAGATTTCCGATATGCCAAGAGAAATGACGGCACCCGGAGCCTTGAAGGAATTCATTACGTCAACACCCGCCGCTTTGGGGAAAAAATGGGAGAGGCTTCCGATTTACTTGACGGGGTCGACAACGGCCTCCGGTACCTGCTGGACTGTAAGGCCGAATGGAATCAAATTCTGGACAGCTTCTGACAGCCAGAAACGGCGCGAAAAATCCATCAGACTTACCTGAACAACTAATGATACTGAGATACCGATCATGACTGGCCTCATACCTTCAGCTACTTCTCAGGGCTCAATGGCCGCCCTGCCAGTGACCATCGACTATCCCACAGCACTGGCCTTACGGCAGATGGCGCTCGTTCATCGACAGGAATTTAAACCCTAAAAAGATTAAAAAAACACCCAAAAACGGATGTTTATTCAACACTGCCTGCGTGCCATGAGTGCACCGCCGTCAATTAAATGGACTGCATTGATTGATACCGGGTATCAGTGATGGTTTTTTGCTCCATTTCCCGGACAATGGATGCAACTTCCCCGATGCGGCTCTCAGCCGCACCACCGCATCCTGGCCAGTGGCTCATGCATCATAACCAGCTCTGCCAGACGGTATCCCCGCTTCAGCCCCGTAAAATGCATCTGACTTCCGCACAGCACGCATTTCAGCGGGTCAACCTTCAGTAACCGCTGATACATCCCCCTCCATGTTATTTGCCTTGCTGTTTTTCTCACTGTCTCCGTTATGGTGTATACCACCTCTTCCAGTAAGCGCCGCTTCACCGGACTCAGGAACCCGTAGTACCTCACCATACGGAACCCCTTATCTGCCATATGCCACGAGAACCTTTCCATAAACTCATCACCGCTCATCACAAGGTACTCTTCCCGCCGTGTGCGGTGGCTGTTATAACGCAGACCGACTTCATCCTGACCGGCATAATGCTCCAGACGACTCATCGGCACCTGTGGCTTTTTCAGGTAAGAGCCGAAGTACACCGCCACATGTGTGGCGTTATCCATCACCTGGGATACGTTGACATTCCAGCCACGGCGGTAATGCGTGTTCAGGAAGCGATTCCAGTCCCGTTTACTGCTTCCTTCTGCTGCCAGCGCATCCGGTATCACCAGGTCCGGATATTTCCGTGACAGCAACCGCGTTATCCGGTAACGCCACATGCTCATCACCTTACGGGCGTAAAAATGAAGGTTTTTCCAGGTATGACCTGACGTCACACCACCGGCAGTGGTCGACAGATGAATATGTGGATGCCATTGCTGGTCACGGCCCCATGTGTGGATTACCGTGAATCCCCCCGGTTCCACATCCGCCTGGCGGCAGATTTCCAGTATCACATCCGCTGCAATACGGCTCATCTCTGCCAGTAACCACCGGTTGTGGAACACCAGGGACCAGAACTGGCAGGGAAGTGTGAACACAATATGCTGCCACGGGCAATCGGGGACCGGACTCAGCAGATACTGTATCCACTGTGCGCCAGCCTTCACTCCGCAGTGCGGGCAGGAGCGGCTTTTACACCGGAAGCAGACCTTTTTTGTGTGGCAACAGTCCGGTGATGAACAGCACCACTGTGTGTAACCCATCAGCGTGGTCCCGCAGGCCATGATTTTTGTCACTGACTCAATCACCACCGGACGCACTGAATCTTCCGGCTGCTTCTCCAGCCAGTTAAGCCAGCGGTTTCCCTGCTGGAAAATATCGGCAAAACGGGGAAGCATGAATTACGCAGGGGGAGGATGTGAGGTGCCGCACTGCGGACAGATAAAGGGATGTATCGTGCACACGGACAGAAAATTTTTCCAGGACATGGGGAGCATGGTGACATTACCGTCGGGCTCACCAACTATCCATACAGTTGTTTCATAATTGCCGGTGGCATCTTCTTCAAACAGGTATGGAATATCTTTCTCCATACAGTAATCGGCAGCGCTGGCGAAGTCGGGAAAAAACAGCCCGGCTTCATTATCTGCTCCTCCGGCGCAGGGGACCACCCGCCATCGCAACAGGGGGGGGCTGAGCGGGAAGATTGTCTGCTGGATTTTTGTTTGCGAGGTTTAGCTGAACGGGCTATATAACCACCAGAAAGACAATGATATTGTCTGTTTTTATAACGGTAATTACAGGCCATGACAAGCCGCAGCCGCCAGGCTGCCTACTCGATTATGCTTTTGATATGTCAGGTAATTACTTCTCAAATATACGTTTTTATATCATTGGCCATCAATTCCCATATACTTCTAAAGCCATCACAACAAAATAAATAAAGCAAAAACATACACAAATATAAGAGAGTTTAACTATCAAATAAATGATAACCAATCAAACTGCAGTGCCAGCGATATGCCGTGATAATGACTCGACCTTAAACAAAATCTAAACAACAGAGCAATATACAATTGACACATCAAGTTAGATATAAAAAATACATGTTAAATCATTAAAATGATTGAATGGAGATCTTTATGCGGGCGAAACTTCTGGGAATAGTCCTGACAACCCCTATTGCGATCAGCTCTTTTGCTTCTACCGAGACTTTATCGTTTACTCCTGACAACATAAATGCGGACATTAGTCTTGGAACTCTGAGCGGAAAAACAAAAGAGCGTGTTTATCTAGCCGAAGAAGGAGGCCAAAAAGTCAGTCAACTCGACTGGAAATTCAATAACGCTGCAATTATTAAAGGTGCAATTAATTGGGATTTGATGCCCCAGGTATCGGTCGGGGCTGCTGGCTGGACTACTCTCGGTCAGAAAGGGGGTAATATGATTGACCGTGACTGGCAGGACCCAGACAAGCCTGGCATCTGGACAGATGAAAGCAGACATCCCGATACCCGCCTTAATTTTGCCAACGAATTTGATCTGAATATCAAAGGCTGGCTCTTAAATGAACCAGATTATCGCCTGGGGCTTATGGCCGGATATCAGGAAAGCCGTTATAGCTTTACAGCCAGAGGTGGTTCCTATATATACTCTGACGGGGGATTCAGAGATGATATCGGCTCCATCCCTAATGGAGAAAGAGTAATAGGCTATAAACAACGTTTTAAAATGCCCTATATTGGCCTTACGGGTAGTTACCGTTATGAAGATTTTGAGTTTGGTGGCACATTTAAATACAGTGGCTGGGTAGAAGCATCTGATAACGATGAACACTATGCCCGTGTAAAAAGAATCACTTATCGCAGTAAGGTCAAAGACCAAAATTACTATTCTATTGCAGTCAATGCAGGTTATTACGTAACACCTAACGCAAAAGTTTATGTTGAAGGCGCATGGAATCGGGTTACGAATAAGAAAGGTGATACTTCACTTTATGACCATAATGATAATACTTCTGAATACAGCAAAAATGGTGCAGGCATAGAAAACTATAATTTCATCACTACTGCTGGTCTTAAGTACACCTTTTAAGACCGTTAACTAAAATCTCCCTGGTGGTAATGCATAGCCCCGGGGAGTTTATCTGCTATTCAGAGTAAACAACATTCTCTAATTTTGTACTCATTTGACCAATATCCGTAACGTCTAGCCCCCTACCGCAACACAGGGGTCAATATATTCAAATTTTATCTTTATACTGATATTCAGAGGCACAATGCGAAAGATAATTGCTCATTTCAAGATTGTTTTAACCTTACTTCTACCCGTAACCGTATCTGCCCAGCAGATCGAGTGGCAATCCTGTATGACCAGTCAATTCAACCACTGGTTTGGTGAGGAAAAACCGTCTCCTGACTTACTATGTGGTTATTTGTCTGTTCCATTAAAATATACAGACACAGGCGGAGATGCTTCTTATGAAAAAAAATCACAAGTCAAACTAGCGTTGACAAAATTGCCGGCAAAAAGCAAGCATAAAGGAAGTATCCTGATAATAAGTGGTGGGCCCGGGTTACCAGGCATAAATCCTTATATTAACTTTGACTGGCCAGTCACAAATCTTCGTGAGTCATGGGATATTATTGGATTTGATCCTCGAGGCGTCGGTCAGTCCACTCCGACAATAAACTGCCAGCAATCAGATACAGAGATTCAGGAAAACATAACCGAAAAGCAACGAGTATTAAATAAAATTAATGCATGTATCCATAATACCGGAGCCGAAGTCATTCGCCATATAGGCTCTAACGAGGCTGTATATGATATTGATCGTATTAGGCAAGCCTTGGGTGATAAACAACTGACAGCCGTGGCGTATTCGTATGGAACACAAATTGCAGCCTTATATGCAGAACGTTTTCCTTACAACGTCAGATCTATCGTTCTGGATGGAGTCGTCGATATTGATGACCTGGAGGACAACTTCACATGGCAACTCAAGCAGGCACAAAGTTATCAGGAAACGTTTGATCGCTTTGCATCCTGGTGTGCGCGTACAAAAAGTTGCCCGCTTTCTTCAGACAGAGATAAGGCAATAACTCAGTTCCACGACCTGTTATTAAAATTGCATCACAGACCTTTAATCGACAGCAAGGGAGAAAATATATCTTCGGATGAACTCATATCATTAACAACAGACCTTCTATTATGGCGTTCATCATGGCCAACCCTTGCAACTGCCATACGCCAGTTCTCACAGGGGATTGTCAGTAATGAAATTGAAACTGCGCTCAATGCTCCAATAGCCTCAGAAGAGTCAAGCGATGCTTTGGGGGTAATCCTTTGTGTTGATCAGGGAGATGAGAAATTAACACCAGAAGAGAGAATATCCCGAAAAGACGCTCTTGCGAATGCCTTCCCAGCTATTAACTTTGACAATGGACGTTCTGATTCACCTGATTTTTGTGAATTGTGGCCAATACATAGCGACCTGAACAAAACTCGCCTGAAAAATACAGTTCTGCCCTCGGGTTTACTGTTTGTTGCACACAAATACGACCCAACAACGCCCTGGATTAATGCTCGCAAGATGGCAGAGAAATTTTCCAGCCCGTTGCTGACAATAAATGGTGATGGGCATACATTAGCTCTTACCGGAGTCAATTTATGTGTGGATAAAACAGTTGTACATCACCTGATCACTCCCAAGAAAGCAGAAAATATATTCTGTCCAGGAAATGCTGAAGTAGAGACACAATAACTTCAAAATAGTCTGCTATTTGCTCCCAATACGAAACATATATTGCATTGGGAGTATATTCATATTTTAGACTTTCTTGTATGAGTGAACTGCTCCGGGTTTCCTTGAGAGTGTTTTATCTGTGAAATCGGGCTGCCAAATCATTGTTTTCGATGGAAGCATAATAAGCTTGTTCTGCTGCTGTCAAAGTAATATGGCCCAGTCTTTCCAGCAATCGTCGATTGTTATACCAGTCCACCCACGTTAGTGTTGCCAGCTCTGATCTTACCCACCAATAGTGGACACAGGACTAAGTGAGTAAACTCTCAACCAGAGGTGACTCATGACAAAACCAGTATCAATCAGCAAGAAGCCCCGTAAACAACATACGCCTGAATTTCGTAACGAAGCCCTGAAACTCGCTGAACGCATCGGTGTGGCCGGCGCAGCCCGTGAACTCAGCCTGTATGAATCCCAGCTTTATGCCTAGCGCAGTAAACAGCAGCAACAAATGAGTTCGTCAGAGCGCGAAAGCGAACTGGCCGCTGAAAATGTCCGCCTTAAACGACAACTGGCGGAGCAGGCTAAGGAACTGGCCATCCTCCAAAAGGCCGCGACATACTTCGCGAAGCGCCTGAAATGAAATATGTCTTCATCGAAAATCATCGGGCAGAGTTCAGCATCAAAGCGATGTGTCGTGTACTTCGGGTTGCCCGCAGCGGCTGGTATGTCTGGCTCAGGCGTCGTCACAGTGCCTGTGGCGGTCTCAGCCCGGAACAATTTGAAAACCATAATCTCGCTTAGGGCCGTGTCCACATTACGTGGGTAGGATCAGTCCTTTATTTTCTGCAAAGTCGCAGTATGTCTGGTAAGGATTGTTGCACCAACCGTTGATGCAGCAGCAACGGTTGGGAGTAATGCAGATAGTGCCATAGAGGTAAGTACTGAAAGTCTTTTTCCTCTGCGGGTACTCCCTTTACATACCCTTCGGGCCAGTTCAGAGACAACCTTTACTGTGCTAGTAATATAACAATATTTTAGAGTGTATATTTTATTCATAGTAAATGATTCCGGAATATATATTACAAGGTTAAATTAATAACAATAGACAATTTCAAACGAAAGTATTGTTGAATTGTGCGCTAATTATTAATTAGCCACCTAACCATGAGTGTAATTTAGTTTACATTTATGATTATATAAAACTGCAATGTTTTGTAGTTGCTTGCGAGCCACACTTATGGTCTTGCGCTAATGCAATTACAGAAATATGGTATATATGGATATCGACGATGCTTGTTGATTGTTATTTAAAATTGCGTGGCGATTCAGAACGGATATATATCCTATTTTTCTGAAGCTCAGATTAGTTCTTTTCACTCTGTTTTAGCACTTATGTCTTGCATTATATTTAGTGTTAAATATCTTAATGATTCAGTGTAGATAATCCTGTATTGCTACATGATGCGCTGTAAGCAGTGGTGTCGCAGGATAATCTGGTAACGCTGACTCATCAGCCACAAGTTTTTTTGGAAGAGACGGCACAGCAGACCCTGTTTGCCTTACTGAGTCTGATGGAGAGGCAACAGGTGGATAATCTGCCGGGCTGGATGCTGACGATGATTAAAAAGCCCATGAGGGAGTTTTCTCGCCGCAATTATTCAATTAGAGAATCCTTGGCCCGAACAACCAATATTCTTCGCGTCCCCATGAGCAACTGCGACAAAATTCCTGATGATTGACAGGTATACGGAGTTGCCGGTGGCAACAGTGGTACAAGAAGTATACTAACTGGCACTGCAAACAGTAATTTAGAAATGTATTTGATAAAAGTGTAATGAAATAAAAATGCACGTCACTAGTGTAACTATTTGATATATATCGATATTAATGTTTTCATGTCACTTAGGATTGCCTTGATTTCTGTTAAATGGTATTTATTATCATTCTCATAATAAAAATCATAATTGCAGTTAAACGTATCTGGAAAGGATGTGAGCTTAACGATCAAACATTTTAAGTTAGGCATTTATTAGGGAATAGGAATGAGAACTCACAAGCTCCTCTGGCCGCTAACCGCGCTCCTGGTTGGGTTTAATAGCCAGGTATCAGTAGCTAAATCCTCCGACGACGATAATGACGAGACTCTGGTGGTGGAAGCCACCGCTGAGCAGATATTAAAACAGCAGCCGGGAGTGTCGGTTATTACCAGCGAGGATATTAAAAAGTCCCCTCCGGTAAACGACATTTCAGATATTATTCGTAAAATGCCTGGTGTCAATCTTACCGGCAATAGCGCCTCGGGCACACGCGGTAATAACCGCCAAATCGATATTCGTGGTATGGGGCCGGAAAACACCTTAATTTTAATTGATGGTGTACCGGTGACGTCACGTAACTCCGTGCGTTATAGCTGGCGTGGAGAGCGTGATACCCGCGGTGACACCAACTGGGTGCCACCGGAACAGGTTGAGCGTATTGAAGTGATCCGCGGCCCTGCGGCGGCGCGCTACGGTTCAGGGGCAGCCGGGGGGGTGGTGAACATCATTACCAAACGTCCCACCAACGACTGGCACGGTTCGCTGTCGTTATACACCAACCAGCCGGAAAGTAGCGATGAGGGCGCTACGCGTCGCGCCAATTTCAGCCTTAGTGGGCCTCTGGCTGGTAATGCTCTTACCACGCGTTTGTACGGTAACCTGAATAAAACGGATGCCGACAGCTGGGATATTAACTCCTCGGCCGGTACGAAAAACGCAGCCGGGCATGAAGGGGTACGTAACAAAGATATTAACGGCGTTGTCTCGTGGAAATTAAATCCGCAGCAGATTCTCGATTTCGAAGCCGGATATAGCCGCCAGGGGAATATCTATGCGGGCGATACGCAAAACAGTTCTTCCAGTGCAGTTACCGAAAGCCTGGCAAAATCCGGCAAAGAGACGAACCGCCTGTACCGACAGAATTATGGCATTACGCATAATGGTATCTGGGACTGGGGACAAAGTCGCTTTGGTGTTTATTACGAGAAAACCAATAATACCCGCATGAATGAAGGATTATCCGGCGGTGGTGAAGGGCGTATTTTAGCGGGTGAAAAGTTTACGACCAATCGCCTGAGTTCCTGGCGAACCAGCGGCGAGCTTAATATTCCTTTGAATGTGATGGTTGATCAAACGCTGACCGTTGGTGCAGAGTGGAACCGCGATAAGCTCGATGATCCTTCCTCTACCAGCCTGACGGTGAATGACAGATATATCAGCGGTATTTCTGGCTCTGCTGCGGATCGCAGCAGTAAAAATCATTCTCAAATCAGTGCGCTGTATATTGAAGATAACATTGAGCCGGTTCCTGGCACGAATATCATTCCCGGCCTGCGCTTTGATTATCTCAGCGACTCCGGCGGGAACTTCAGCCCCAGTCTGAATCTTTCGCAGGAATTGGGCGATTATTTCAAAGTCAAAGCAGGGGTTGCCCGAACCTTTAAAGCCCCAAACCTGTATCAATCCAGTGAAGGCTATCTGCTCTACTCGAAAGGCAATGGCTGTCCAAAAGATATTACATCAGGCGGGTGCTACCTGATCGGTAATAAAGATCTCGATCCGGAAATCAGCGTCAATAAAGAAATTGGGCTGGAGTTCACCTGGGAAGATTACCACGCAAGTGTGACCTACTTCCGCAATGATTACCAGAATAAGATCGTAGCCGGGGATAACGTTATCGGGCAAACCGCTTCAGGCGCATATATCCTCAAGTGGCAGAATGGCGGGAAAGCTCTGGTGGACGGTATCGAAGCCAGTATGTCTTTCCCACTGGTGAAAGATCGTCTGAACTGGAATACCAATGCCACATGGATGATCACTTCGGAGCAAAAAGACACCGGTAATCCTCTGTCGGTCATCCCGAAATATACTATCAATAACTCGCTTAACTGGACCATCACCCAGGCGTTTTCTGCCAGCGTCAACTGGACGTTATATGGCAGACAAAAACCGCGTACTCATGCGGAAACCCGCAGTGAAGATACTGGCGGTCTGTCAGGTAAAGAGCTGGGCGCTTATTCACTGGTGGGGACGAACTTCAATTACGATATTAATAAAAATCTGCGTCTTAATGTCGGCGTCAGTAATATCCTCAATAAACAGATCTTCCGATCTTCTGAAGGGGCGAATACCTATAACGAGCCAGGCCGGGCTTACTATGCCGGAGTTACCGCATCATTCTGATCGTAGTGTTTCAGGCGTACTGCCCGCGTAAAAGCGGGCAGTGTTTAGTGGCTTAACTCATGACAACCTGCTGTGTAATTTGCGTTTTCACCACTGATATCTAACAGTGCCTGGCGAAAGGAGGCATTGAACATCGGCCCGTGTCCCAGGTTGGGGAAATCCCAAAATACGACATTGACGCCTTTATCTTTCAGTATAGTGAGGGTGGTATGAATTTTCGACAGCACCCCGACAGCATGCGTTTCCCGGTTATCACCCTGTGTCGCCGAGCCTTCCATTATCGCTAGGTGTTTGGTGCAGAATTGCAGAGGCTCAACCGCCGTAACGCGGCTTAGCAAAGCATCATAACCTCTGCCCAACGACGGGCTGGCACTGTAGTACGACCGGAAGTAAGAGGAGGACAGCCAGGAATCCAGCACGAAGAGGCCGCCGTAGGAGTGCCCCCATAAGCCGCGGCGTTGCCGATCGATATTCAGTCCCTGTTCCACTTTTGGGGCAATACGCGTTTCCAGTAACTGGCGGAAGTTGTTGCTGCCACCACTCTTACGGCTAAAACGCCCTGAGTGGAGATCTGTTTTTCTGCTTTCTGCTGCTGGCGTATAGTCGTAAGCCCTGCTGTTGAGATCGAAAGGGAGGTTGGTCTGATACCCGACAGCCACGATCACTGGCGGTGTTTTTTCTGACAATTGTTTGAGCAGTTCGTCATCCAGGCGATCCATAACTGCGTTACCGTCAAGCATATATAAAATCGGGTAACCCGATGCCGGTGCGGTTGTATTCGGCACGGCCGTCCATACCCGATAATGGCGTGTGCCATCGACAGAGTCGAAAGAGGTGGTGCTGAAATGGTAAAACACGGAGCCTTTATCGGCTATATTCGGCCCCAGTGGCCGCATATCCGGCTTCGCATAAACTTGCGCACTACAGATAAGGGTGAGGCAAGAAAGATGAAAGAAAATCGCTTTATGCGGGCGTGTTGAGCGATACTCGCGGGCATACATCTGATGATTATTCCTTTTCCGCAGGTGACAATTTGATTTATTCAGGAAGTCTGTACCGTTTCCTGAAAGTGTTTGTGGGTCAACTCAACCCTGTAGTAAACCAATCCCGTCAATCAGTGCACCGCGCCACCATGCGTAATCGTGACCACCGGTGTAAATTGCGCAATGGCTTTCGACGCCAGCGGTAATCAGCCGCTGGTGAAGCTGCTGAACGTGAGGCACTGTCGAACCTTCCAGCGATCCCACGCACAGGCTGATACGTACGCCCTGCGGTGGGGCAGAAAGCAGATGCTCACTCACCCATGAGGTATCGGTTTCGCTGAACAAGCCTGGTCGACTGGTTCTTTCTGGCGTCCACCACATTGAAGGAGAGTGGCTGAGCACCAGACCGAACGTTTCCGGTGCGTAACGAGCCCCCATTAGCGCACTGATCCCGCCGAGGCTCTGCCCGGCCAGCACTGTGCGCGAACGGTCTGCCCACTGACGCTGCGGTTGTTCAGCGCGAATCATCGGCAGCAGATGTCCGGCGATATCCTTTATCAGTTTGCTGCGCCCGCCGAGTATCTCAGTGCGTTCATGTTCATTAATGTTGTCAATGCCCAGTACAGCCACGGGCACGATGCGCCCGTTATTTATGGCGGCGTCAATTGCCGCGCATACGCCAAGGTGATCAAACCAGGTTTCACCATCGGGCAGCACGACCAGCCCGAGGGGCTGAGAAATATCAACATCCGGAATATAGAGCCGAACCTGGCGAGATTTCCCGGCGATAATGCGCATGGAGGTAAGCAGTTGTCCGGTGTGGAAGCCGCCGTTCCATTCCGACAGGGCGGGAGCTTTATCAAGTGTCAGCACTGATTCCTTTGCGTTCCCCCGAACGTTGATCTCCGGCATTTTGTTTAGCGGATCGGCTTTTCCGGCGAGGGTGGAAAAACGGCCTCCGGACAGTGCAATCGTCTCAGCCGTAGTGCCGGGGGGGATTTCCAGCAGCGAATAGGAGCCGCAGTAACTTGCGGGTAAACGCAGTGTCAGTGTCCAGATATCCGTTTCGGGAAGGGCGCTCATCATTCCTTTTTCTACGTGCTCTTTATCCGTCACCCGGTTCAGACGCAGATAAACGCCCTGCAGAGGATGTCGGGCGCGCCACAGAAAGGTCACTTCTCGCTCATCTTCCGCTCCTTCGACTGGCGTCACAAGAGGAACATTCAGCGACTCAGCTTCGCGCCAGAAGTCAGTAAGGTTAGCAATGTGGCCCGCTGCCAGTTGGTTGCGCAGGCTGGCGATAGCAGAGGGATGTTGTTGCATGTTCAGCATTCATACTCTTTAAAAATTAAGGATGTCAGTATAAATAATTAAAGCGGCTATTCACGGTACCGCCGCTTCTGACTGTGTTTTTAATACATTACGTGTCCAGTAACTATCCCGGGGTTTCCTCCTTCATGTTGTGCTGGCGATGGAGCGCAGTACTGCTGACGCTGTCATGCCATAAGCGGGTATAGAGGCCGCCCGCAGATAACAGCTGTTCGTGGGTTCCGTATTCCGCAAGTAACCCCTTATCAATAACGGCAATCAGATCGCAGCGTTGCGCGGTGGTCAGACGATGTGCAACAATCAGCGCCGAGTGCTTCCCGGCATGCACGACATCTGTTAACGATGACATCAGTCGTTCTTCGGATGTGCGATCCAGACATGACGTGGCTTCGTCGAGCAGCAGGATGTGAGCATTCGCCAGTTGCGCGCGGGCCAGCGCAATCAACTGGCGCTGACCTGCGGACAGATCGGCTCCGCCGTTATTCACTGGTGTCCGGAATCCCTGCGGCAGATTGCACACCATCTCATACAGCCCTGCCCGCTGTGAGGCAATTTCAACGTCTTCATTGGTGGCGGATGGCCGTGAATAACGAATGTTTTCTGCAATATCACTACTAAACAGTGCTACATCCTGATCGACAAGCCCAATCTGGCGACGATACTCAGTGAGCGAGGCATCATCGAGCATTTGCACACCGATTCTGATGTTGCCGTGCGTGGGGAAATACAACCCGGCAATCAGCTTAATCAGCGTCGACTTACCCGCACCGCTGCGACCGACGACCGCGACAACCATTCCCTCTGGGATCGTCAGGGTAAGTTTGTTCAGAGCTGGCTCGTGACTGTCGGGATAACTGAACGTGACCTCATCAAGATGCAGTGCACCGGTGACAGGGAGGACCGAAGAGGAGCCGAGGTTCTCAGTGCCTTCTGTCGCCAGTAGTTCATCAATATGTTTGCCGCTGGCTGTCGCCTGCTGCCAGGCGTCGACAATCCCTGATAACTGCTGCACTGGCCCATAGAATTGCCCCAGCAACAGGAAGAAAGCCGCCAGTACCCCGGCAGTCATTTCTCCAGCGGCGACCTGCGAAGCTCCCACTAACAGAACAGCGGCATAGGAGGCCTCGGTGCAGAATGTCAGGAACGGAAAATAGACTGCAAGGTATTTTTGTGCTCGCACACGGGTTGCGCGGAAACGCTCCGATAACGCGCGCAGCCGGGCACCCTCCAGTTCCTGCTGACCATGCGATTGCACGACACGCATGCCAGAGACTTTTTCCTGCAGGGTGCTGTTGACTTTGCCTATTTCCAGCCGTGCCTGTGCATAAGCAGGGGTACTGAGGCGGCGATAAATCATGGTTGCCAGTGCGGCCACTGGCACTGCGCTTAATGCCGTCAGCGCCAGGAACGGGTCGAGCCAGAACATGGTGGCGGCGATTGCGAACATCGTCACCAGACTGGTGGCCGCACCGGCAAGGCCGTTTTGCAGAAAGCGGGCGAGAGAGTCCACATCAACGGTCATGCGGGTAAGACGCGAATCGGCATGCTTTTCATGCCAGGGGAGTCCAAGACGCAGCATATGGCCGAAGCTGCGCAAGCGCACCGAATGCTGAACTGATTCCGCCGCTCTGGCGGCGAAGACCGTCTGCAGAGAATAACTGCACCAGCCCACAATGACCAGGCTCAGGGCGAGCAGGGCACAGAGGCCGATGGTCGACATATCGCCTGCGGCGACACCGGAGTCAATGCCGTGCTGTAACAGTATCAGCACCCCTACGCCTGCCGCAGAATCGAGTGCGATCAGCAGAGCGGCGATGACGAACATCCACGCCACAGGCTTCAGTAGTGACGTGACTTTGCGGCCTTTACCGGCCAGCGCCTGCTGTACTGCATTTTCCGGTACGCGGGTCATACGGGCGACAAAACCTTTATCCCCCGTATCCGTTACATCGTCTTGTGTCGCTGGTTCAGCCGGCCACAATTCGTTGTGGCTATTGTGGGACGTGGCCAGAAAATCGCTGTCGCCGGTCATCAGTGCGCGGAACGCCGGACAGCGCGCTTCAAGTTCTGCCGGGGTTCCGGTATCCACCATACGGCCCTTATCCAGCACCACAACCCGGCTGGCTAGCTGAAGTGTTGAACGCCGTCGGGCAATCACCAGCAGCATATGCCCTTCGTCAGCATAGCGACCCAGCGCGGTATTAATCTCCGCTTCCGTAACAGCATCAACCGCTGAGGTGGTATCATCCAGGATTAACACGTCCGGTGCAGTAATGAGCGCCCGCGCCAGCGCTATTCGCTGCCTCTGCCCGCCGGAAAGATTCGTACCCCGTTCGGTTAACAGGCTATCGAAGCCTTTCGGCAGGGCGTTGATAAAATCGCTGGCTCCTGCAGCAGCTGCCGCACGGCGAATGTCGTCCGCCGTTGCCTGAGGGTGGCCATAGGCGATATTTTCCGCCACCGTACCGGCAAACAGAAAAGCATCTTCAAATACGATGCCTACCCGGCGACGAAGCGCCTCCAGTCTGATATCGCGAAGATTTTGTCGGCCTTCGCTGGTGTTGAGCCATATCTTTCCGGAGCAGGGATCATAAAAACGCGCCAGCAGCATCAACAGGGTCGATTTTCCTGAACCCGATGCGCCCACCACCGCCACGGTTTCACCGGCGCGCAGGGAAAAGGAGATATTGCTGAGGATATGTCTGTCGCCATGGTGGTAGTCAAAGCTCATATTCTCCAGTTCCAGTCCGACAACCTGACTGTTAATCGACTCCGTCCCGTCCTCCATCTGTGAACGGGTGTCGATCAGTGCAAACACCCGCTCCACGGACGCCTGAGTGCGCTGTGCGATAACCAGAAACGATGCCAGTACGCGGGTTGGCCCGGTCAGCATCGCGAGGAAGCTGGCGAATGCAACGAAGGTACCGAGATCGATCCGCCCGTGCATGACCGACCACCCGCCGTAGCACAGCAGGACGATTTGCCCGAGCACCGGTAGCGCCAGCATGGTGGCCCCAGGCATCGCCTGCGAGATAACCGCACCGATGCGTACACGCACAATCTGCCGCGACTGCCTATCGAGCCAGTGCGTTTCACGCATCTCTGCCACACAGGATTTTACCACTGAGATCTGTGCCAGCACCTCGCGTATATGTTCGGTGAGATTCGCCAGTTGGTCCGAGGCCAGCCCGGTTTGCGCGAAGACCCTACGACGCGCACGAAGCGCGGTGATCGCCAGGCATACCAGTACGCACACGACGATAAGCGTCATGGCAGGGGACATCCACAGCATCACGGCAATGCCGGCAATGTAATAAGTGAACACTGCCAGCGGCACCGGGCACATCTGCAGCAGGGTATGCACCTGCTGCAGATCGCTGTTGGTCCGTGAAATCACCTGCCCGGTGCGCAGCGCATCCTGGCCTGCGCCGTCAAGTTTCTGAATACTGTCGAATACCCGTCCTCTGAGGGTATGCTGCACCCAGAGTGAGAGCATCCCGGCATAACCACGGCGCACATAGTTACCGATGAAATCAAAAAAAGCGATCAACAGTAACCCGCAGGCCAGCCACGGCAGGCGGGCCGGGTTGCCCGCCCCGGCGTCCTTCACAAGTCATGCAT
>OBVP01000015.1_pt1 | contig 132505 bp, 99 predicted proteins | sample 1476191 | NCBI WGS metagenome assembly OBVP01 (sample SAMEA2580022, study PRJEB22360) | human gut metagenome | reverse complement strand
GCTGCCGCGTGTCCGGATCCGGGCCCGTCAGCCGCATGGCGTGACGAACCCGCAGCCCGGCGGGCCGGCCGGCGCCCCGCCGGCTGGCCCGACCCCGAAACGGTCCCTGAACCCGTCGACGCAAGCGACCGTCAACGCCGTGCCGGGCCGAGCCTGGCCGCGAAAAAAGCCGACGCCGCCGTCAATATCCCGTTCACGCGCCCCAATCGCGCGGCCTCGGCCCGCGAACCCCTCAACTCCGCCATCGCATCCCCGGCCGACTGCCTGGTCTCCGCCGCGACCGCGGCGCCCGTCTTGTCGCTCCAACGGCGCAGCGTCTCCGGCGCGACCCCCGGATCCCCGGCGACCTGATCGACCGCCCTGGTCTCCGACGAACACGAGCCGCGCGACTCCGTCAACAGCCCAACGGCCTTCGCCCTGAACTCCGGCGTGCATCCCGCGCCCTTCGCCATGGCCCCATCATCTCCCATCGAGCCAGGGAAAACACGGAACAAAAAACAGTTCATATCAGATGGCCGCGCCCGGCGCGTTCATGGGCGCGCGCCCGCCCATGGACCGCGCGCACGAGGGGGATCCCACCCGGCCGCCGGCCGAGTCGTTCGGCCTGACGCCGGGCGTGCCGCCCAGGAGGAACCGTACGGCCCCATGGGATTGCGACAGGGAGGCGCACAAGGGGCGAAACATGGTCGAACGCGTCTTCAACCGCATGAAGCACCACCGCAAGGCCGCCACCCGCCAGACAGGCCCGACGAGACCTTCCTCGCCGACCTCCGGCTGATCCTCATCGCCACCTACCTGAAAAAACACAGCCAAAACCCAACTAGCGTAAACACACCCTAATGCCTGCATATGGACGTTGGCACACCTCCATAGGGGGTATCCACACAGACCATACATAAACGAGATGCTCCGGGATGGATTCCGGAGCATCTCGTTATTCATGGATTCGTCGAGAAATCTTGGCCTTCTCGACTTCTCATGCCTTACTTGCCAAGTTCCTTGGCGACGTATGTCTTGAGGGTTTCCTCCCAATCCGGCGCGTGGTACCCGGCGTTCTCGATCTTGGCGAGGGACAGGGCGGAATGCGTCGGACGCGGGCTGACCGGGGCCTTCGCGTTCGCGAAGTACTCCGCGGTCGAGATCGGGCGCACCCTGTCGCCGTTGCCGTTGGCCTGGTCGAACACCTTGCGGGCGATGTCCGCCCAGCTCCTCACCGCGCCCGAACCGGTCAGGTCGTACGTGCCGAACGGCGCCCCGGAGTCGAGCAGGTGGAAGATCGCCTCGGCCATGTCGCGGGTGAAGGTCAGGCGGCCGTACTGGTCGTCCACCACGGTGACCTCGTCCAGGCCGTCCCGCGCGTCCGCGACGCGGTCGGACAGGGCCATCATGGTCTTGACGAAGTTGCGTCCCTCGCCGATCACCCAGCTGGAACGCAGGATGTAATGGCGCGGCGCGTTCGCCACGGCGATGTCGCCCGCGGCCTTGGTCTGCCCGTACACGCCGAGCGGCGCGAACGCCTCCTCCTCGTCATGCTCCTCGGCGGTGCCGTCGAACACGTAGTCCGAGCTCACGTGCACCAGGGTGATGTTGTGCTCGTGGGCGACCCTGGCGAGCAGGGCCGGGCCCTGCGCGTTGGCCTTCCACGCCACGGGGCGTCCCTCCGGGGTCTCCGCCCTGTCGACCGCGGTGTACGCTCCGGCGTTGATGATCGTGCCGTACAGGCTCCAGTCGAACCGGTCGTACTGGGCCGGGTCGGAGAAGTCGAACGTGTCGATGTCGTTGAACTCGAAGCCCTCCAGGCCGTGCTCCTCCACGTAGTCGCGGATGGCGTGGCCGAGCTGGCCGTTGCAGCCGGTGACCATCGTGCGGCGCGGGGCCATGGGCCTGGCGTCCCTGAGCATCGGGTGGTGCAGGTCGGCCTCGCTGCGCTCGGACTCCTCCAGCGGAATCGGCCACTGGATGTCCAGCTCCGGGTCCGCGAGGTTCACGAAGGTGTAGGTCTTCTTCTGCTCGAGGCTCCAGTGCGCGTTGACGAGGTACGTGTACGCGGTGCCGTCTTCGAGCGCCTGGAAGCTGTTGCCCACGCCGCGCGGCACGTAGATCGCCTTGGACGGGTCGAGGCGGGTGGTGTACACCTGGCCGAAGCTCTCGCCCGGGCGCAGGTCGACCCACGCGCCGAACACCGCGCCGGTCGCGATGCTGATGTACTTGTCCCACGGCTCGGCGTGGATACCGCGGGTCACGCCCTTCTTCGCGTTGAACGAGATGTTGTTCTGCACCGGCCCGAAATCGGGCAGGCCCAGCGCGGTCATCTTCGCGCGCTGCCAGTTCTCCTTGAACCAGCCGCGGTTGTCGCCGTGCACCGGCAGGTCGAACACGATCAGGCCGGGGATGTTCGTCCTCTCGACCTTCAGTTCCTTCTCAAAATCCATGAGTCCCATTCCTTGATGTTGTTATTCTGCTCAAATAGTAGTCAGCAGAATAGAAAACGGCTGTTTCCCAACAGTCTTATTCTGCAGAAGTCCATTTCTTATTCTGAAATCTCCTATTCTGCAGAAAAGCCTTGCTTCAGTTCCCACTCTGGGTACCTTCGCGATCCCGCGTTGAAAATACGCCCCTCTCTCCTCAAAGAAGTCAGAAGATTCCCGACTTTTTTGTTTTTTTCGTCATCTGTGAGCATATCGCCCAGCTTCGTAAACAACAACTTATTAATATCCTGCCGAGAGGCCGAACCAAATTCCTCAAGATAGCTAATAATTAGCCTCTGGTAAAACATATCGTCCTGATTATGTGCTTTCACATATTCGGCCTTAGTGTCCGAAGCTGCAGCAATTACCGGCGCAACTTGAAGATGCGGTTTTCTTCCAGTAATCAGCTTCTTCTTTCGTAAACGCGCGACAACATCTTCTGGAATGGCCATTCCTTTCTGGACTCTATCCAATGCAAGCACATCAGGCAACGGAAGACCAGTGTTGCTCAGAAGCAAGCGAGTGTACTCCTGGTCAACCACTCCGCCATACATGGTCAAACGAACCTTGCTCACTTCACTCAGGTCATAATCGGGGAGCGGAAGATACCTGCCGGCTTGGACTTCGTTCATCCTCTTAATCCCGTATCCCATACGATCAATCATGTATAGCTCACCCATGGCCCTGACCAAAAATGGGTTACGGTAACGATCAGGAGACTTATCTCCCAAGATATAGTCATCTGGATGTCCTTCAAAGAAGGAACCACTGTTATCGAAAACCAGACGGTCCGGATATTCTGTTACCAGAATCCGCGCGCCTCTGCAATAATCTTGATGCGCAATACAATTATGCAGAGCTTCCATAACGGATTGCTCGTCATATTTCGACACTTCCTGCGGCATTAACTGTCCCGGAGGAAGCAACCGTAACTGAATATTCCTGATTCGTCGATACAGCCGCGTTGTGCTCAGCAGAAATGGCAAACCAAAATGTTCATAAGCGTTCTCCTGTCCCACCAGCTTCCATGTCATTTCAAACATGCCGGCTGGCAGTTTATCAACTGCTTCAGGTTTACCCAGCAAGAGTAATGCGGCACGAGTCAATTGACCGTTCTTGGTTACACGAGCACGGTTAAGAAACTCCTGATCGGTCCAACAAGCGATTTCTTCTTCGCTAATACGGTTCGCATGAGCCTTTGCAAAAGCCGAGCGGGCGTGACGCATAGCTTCCTCGTCCAAATCGCTTAGCGAAGCATCTTGAACTATTTCTGCAGTCCAATCATTAATGTCAGTTTCGCTTCGGATACGATCCATCTTGTCTGCGGTCAGGGCAACAAGACTCTCGCCACTTCTCCCGTGCCAATATCCCTGCCATGATACAGGAAGTCCGGTTGGAGCAGGTGGAATCTCAAACATGAGCACTCTTCCTTCGGGAAGATTCAACTCATGAATGTCTTTAAAAGATGAGCGCGGCTCGGTATCACGAGTAATCTGCATCTTCAGTTGCGACAAACGTTCCGGCTCTTTGCCGTACTTCGTCCCAACTATTGTGTGCGTCTTGTTGTCTACACCGAACACCAGCCAAGCCGAAGCATTGCCTCTAAGATTAGCTTCGTTGGATAAAGCAGAAAAATATTTCCCAATTGTGCCAGTCGAATAATCTTCTCCAGCCGCTTTGAATTCAACGACTTCGTTCTCCCAGTCCACAATCAACTGGCGAAGCAATGCTTCCAGCTCAGCCTCATCACTCATCTACAGCTCACTGGCCCTGCTGCTTGTACCTGGCCTCGGTGGCGGCCTTCGCGGGCTCCCACCAGGCGCGGTTCTCGGTGTACCACTCGATGGTGGCCCTCAGTCCGGACTCGAAGTCGGTGTGCGTGGGCCTCCAGCCGAGCTCGGTCTGCAGCTTGGTGGAGTCGATGGCGTAGCGGCGGTCGTGGCCGGGGCGGTCCTTGACCCAGTCGAACGCGTCCTCGTCCTGGCCCATCATCTTCAGGATCATGCGCAGCACGGTGATGTTGTTCCTCTCGCCGTTCGCGCCGATCAGGTAGGTCTCGCCGATACGGCCCCGGGTCAGGATGGTCCACACGCCGCTGGAGTGGTCCTCGGTGTGGATCCAGTCGCGCACGTTCTCGCCCTTGCCGTACAGCTTCGGACGGATGCCCTCGAGAATGTTGGTGATCTGGCGGGGAATGAACTTCTCCACATGCTGGTACGGACCGTAGTTGTTCGAACAGTTGGAGATCGTGGTCCTCAAACCGTAGGTGCGCGTCCACGCGCGCACCAGCATGTCCGATGCCGCCTTCGTGCTCGAGTACGGGCTGGACGGATGGTACGGGGTGGACTCGGTGAACTTCGCCGGATCGTCCAGCGCCAGGTCGCCGTACACCTCGTCCGTGCTCACGTGATGGTAGCGGACGCCGTACTTGCGCACGGCCTCCAGCAGGCGGAACGTGCCTTCCACGTTCGTCTTGAGGAACGGCTCGGGGTTCGCGATGCTGTTGTCGTTGTGCGACTCGGCCGCATAATGCACGATCGCGTCGTGGCCCGGCACGATCCTGTCGAGCAGCTCCGCGTCGCAGATGTTGCCGTGCACGAACTCGACGCGGTCCTCCGGCAGGCCCGCGATGTTCGCGATGTTGCCCGCGTAGGTCAAAGCGTCCAACACGGTCACGTGCACGTCCGGATGGTTGTCGACCACGTAATGCACGAAATTCGATCCGATGAAACCGCAGCCACCGGTCACGATGATGTTCTTGGGAGTGAAAAGTTCTTCAGACATAGAACTTTATCTTAGCCTTGCCGTTGTATGTACGCCAAGTCCCGGCGGGGCGAGCGGAGCCGTTCTCCCCGCTCCCTGCCTGCAACAATCGAGAACTCGACTTGGGATTAGTTAATCCGCTGCACTTCGTACGGCGTCTCCCCGCTGACCGTCTCGCCGATCTTCACGAAACGATACCCGTCGAACCTGCGCTTGTTCAGATCGTTCGTTGAAAGTACGTAGGTCACTCCCAACCGTTCCAGCTGTTCAGGAGTCACGGTAATCGTATACGCATCGTTGGCGGAGAGCTTGAATGGTTTCTCCACCGGCTTATCGACGATGTTGATGCTGATGAACGCGTATCTGTTGTAGATGCGCTGCCATGTGCCGTCCGGATCGAGGCGTTTCATGCCTTGCAGGTCCGGGGTAACCGCCAAGGCGTTGAACGTCTTCACGCCGTTCGCCACCAGCAGATTCGCCAGACGTGCGCAGTTACCGCCTTCCGCGACCCATACTCCAGGCTTATGCTCCTGCAGTATGCGCACCTGCTGGACCACCGGTTGATCGGTGATTGGCGCGGAGGAGTACTGCACCGGATTGATTGCAAAACCGGAGAAGGCCATAACCAATGTTGCAAGGGTTGCGACGATCTTACCGACCTTCAAATCGCACGACACCACAGCCGCCGCAAGGACGAACCCGGCTGCCGCGCACGATATGGTCATCGTGACATCCAGATACGGACTGAAGACCATGTATGCGATCACCGCGGCGCATACCGTGTACACCACGGCGACCACAGCCTTGGCCTTCACGGAATGGTTGGCGCACCATTCCCGAGCACACCTGATTAGCAGGATGATGTTGCATACGCCAATGGCGACCGTGGTCCTGCTGCTGGTCACCGATGACATGAACGTCAGCTTTGACAACCAAGCAGGGAATCCGACAACGGCAAATACGGACATAAACACAAGGAACGCGATGAGATAGCAATCGAGGAAATTGGCTTTCTTGCGCTTAATCATGTTCATGACCGCGAACAGCATGCCCAGAGGGCACAGATCGATGAATGCGGCAACTTCCACATTGTTGCCAGTGAGCATTGCGCTCTCGTAGAAATCCTTGAATGGCAGGCAAAGCGTGGCCAAGGAAGAGAACATCAGCAGCGGGGATTGGCCGCCGCCCTTCGACATACGCGACCCCGGGTAGGCGGTGCTCATCATCGCACGGATCGTGTCAGCGGATTTCAGCAGGGCCAAACCCAGCAATGTTGTGAAAACGAGTCCTATCACAACCAGTCCGACGATTTGGACGGGCTTGAAGCGAATCTTCCCCCAGTGCCTGATCACCATGGCGATGATGAGGCCCAGAAGAATGTAACCCATCGGAATTTGCCATGCCGGGTACAGCGTGAGGATGAACATGCCAGCGCACTGCATGATTACCGCACCGCATAGCAGCCGCACCCACGTCTCCTGCCGTTGGAGCATGTGGTCGAAGCAGCAGATGGATACGAATACCGCGATCAGCATTTCCGGCAAACCGTTGACCGCGAACCACCATTGCGTGAGTGGCGCGAAGGTGATGAGCGAAGCGCCGAAAACCGCCATGGGACGGGAGACGGGCTTCTTGTCGCCACCGACGCACAGAAAGAACTGATAAGCGGAGAGGAACAGGACGACCAGTCGTGCCGACCAGTAGAAGGCCAATCCCGCGGAGCTACCCAACAGCAGGTACCCCCAGTGGAATGGGCGGAACACTTCGGTGGGGAACCATGCCGGAGCGTCCTTGATGATGAACATGTCCGCCGGCTTATCACCGAATAGTCCGTTGAAGTAGCCGTAGTTGTTGTATGCCTGCGAGAAGGCCAGCGGGGTGCCGACCACATATTCGTCGATGCGGATGGGGCGTGGTGTGCCGAACACGAGATCCTGGGTACCATTTCGGCCAAGCCAGATGTTCCACACGGCCATCGAGGAGCCGCTAACGTTCAACACCACCGCGGCCAGAATGATGGCCGCACCCAGACGGAACCGGTTGCGGTGCAGCCAGTCGCCTACCATGGGAAGGCCAAACGAGAACCATGAGCACACCAATGTCCAGATAGGGAACAGTATGGCGAGCCGCAACAGTTTGATATGCAGATCAGCACCGGCAAGCGTAAGGTTGAACACCTTCGCGGAGAACCAAGGATATGCTTTGACACAACCACAGCTGATGATGGCGGCGACCAGCAATGTCAATGCCAAACGCACCCATTGGGCGGGCACCGCTTTCACATTTGGGTTTTTCGCGCTTGCGGCCTGCGCGCCCAAGGCCTTCTCATTTTGAACTTCCAAACGTCTTCCAATTCTCTGCTACCGGCTTTCCAAACACGCTCCTCGCGTGCACCGACCGAAAATCACATTCGCTCATTCCGGCTTCGTGTGCTCAATGATACGAAGCGTCCACTACTATGCGCGTTCCGGCGACCCATCATTCATACTTTCCACAAGTAATACGACGAAATACTTGTCAGTGACCAAATACACAATGGGTTCAATCGGAGTCGAGAATACGGCCTCACACGCAAGTCGAACGGTGACGACACAAACCGATTCACATCATTCGCCTCTCAACCGAATCATCAGAGACGCCTGCCAGCCTAAAAACCACAGTAATCCACTGTAATAGGGTATAGTGATGCTTTTGCCAGAAAACCAATCTCCCACCGTCGCCGTGCTGCTTCCTTGCTATAACGAGGAAGTGACTATCGGCAAGGTTGTTCGCGATTTCAAAGCGTCTTTGCCACAAGCAGACATCTACGTTTACGACAATAATTCCACTGATCGCACCGCCGATATCGCTGCGTCAGAGGGAGCAATCGTCCGCAAGGAGCCGCGACAGGGCAAGGGCAACGTGATTCGCGCCATGTTCGAAGACATCGACGCCGACGTGTACGTCATGGCAGATGGCGATGACACCTATCCGGCAGACGCGGCGCCTGCCATGGTGGATAAGGTGCTCGAAGGCTACGATATGGTGATTGGCGACCGACTGAGCTCCACCTACTTCCAAGAGAACAAACGACCATTCCACAACTTCGGTAACCGTTTGGTACGTGGTTCCATCAATGGCCTGTTCCATGCGAACGTCACCGACATCATGACCGGCTACCGTGCCTTCTCGTTCACGTTCGTCAAAACCTATCCGGTGCTTTCGCGAGGCTTCGAGGTTGAGACCGAGATGACCATCCACTCGTTGAACAACAATCTGCGCCTGTTTGAGATGCCGATTCAGTACCGCGACCGCCCCGAGGGTTCCGTCAGCAAGCTCGACACCGTGGGCGACGGCATCAAGGTGATGAGCACCATCTTCCGCATGATTCGCGAGTATAAGCCGCTGCCGTTCTTCGGCGGACTTGGCGTCATCCTCGGTATCATCGGCATCGTGCTGTGCGGCAGCGTGACCGTGGATTTCTGGCACACTGGCATGGTGGCGCGATTCCCCACGCTTATCGGCGCTGTCATGCTCGTCATTGCCGGACTGCTATTGTTCATCACCGGCATCATCCTCGATGTCATGGCCAAAAACGACCGCAAAGCATTCATCATTGACGCCAATCAATTCGCCATGATGCGGCGCCAGAAATAGCACAGATTCCAAATATGGCTGAGAGCAAAAAGATACTTGTCCTCAGCCATATTTTATTGGTTAATCTGTCTGCTATTTCACCCACTTTTGAGCATTCGTGCCATTTGCGGTATACAGTTGCACATTGGCACCATTCGAGGTAGAAGCACCCGAAACATCAAGAACTTTGTTTTCCGCGAGCGCCGACTGGAACGTGTATGAGCCATCGGAGTTTTTGACTGCTATCCACTTCTGAGCGTATGTTCCATTGGAATCGTACTGTTGCACGTTGGTTCCGCTGGCAGATACGCCGCCATTCACATCCAACACTTTGCCAGAGTTCACACTGGTCAAGGTCGCGTATCCGTTGGAATCATGCGTCACTTTCCACTTCTGAGCATTGGTTCCATTACCCGCCCAGATCTGCACGTTTCCATAATTTGAACGGGAAGCGCCGCTTACATCCATCTTCATGGACGTATTAAGCTTCGATCCGAACGTGTACGTGCCATCCGGCAGATCTTGCCTATGCTTGGCTGCGGTTTCGTTCAAACGTTCGCGCAACGTCAACGGCGCCTTTGCGACCGTCCATTGCTGAGCAACGGTGCCATTCGGCGAATAAAGCTGCAGCTGAGCCTGCTGCACGGCATTGCCATCTGGAATATCGACAGCTTTGTTGGCGTTCACCGACACCAGCGCAATCTTGCCGCTGCCGTAATTCCGCACCGTCCACTGCTGAGCAACAGTATTGTTACTCGTATATTGCTGCAATGCCGCCCCATTAGCAGTGGATCCGCCAGCCACATCCAGCACCTTGCCCGAACTAGCATTGATAATCTTGTAAGTTCCGTTGCCGATTGATCCAAATCGATATTTCTGGGCGTTCGTATTATTACTTGAATAAAGCTGAACTCGCGCCCCGTTCGCCGTTGACGCACCCGTCACATCCGTGACAAGTTTTTTATTCGCAACCGAAGTGATAATCATCGACACTCCAGTAGCTATATTGACATCGCTTGACGAAACAACAAACAGCTGTGAAGCAGTGCCATTGGGCGCATACAGCCGAATCGCAGCACCATTCGCAGTATTTCCGCCACTCAAATCCAGAACCCAATTACCGAGAGCGGACTGCAAATAATATCCCGCTCCGGAATCACGAATAAACCATCGCTGAGCCTGGGAATTATTTCGAGAATACTGTTGCACTACAGCGTTATTCTCAGCAACACCATTACGCACGTCCAAAGCCTTGCCGGAATTCACATTGACGATCTCATAGCTCCCATCAGACTGCCTAGTAAAAGTGAACTGCTGAGCCTTGGACTGTTGCCGGAATACAACTGAATGGCGGTGGAATCTGCGGCACTTCCACCAGGAATATCAACACTGGACGCGACTTTGGAACGAACATTGATGTAATAATTGCCATTCGGAATGGTAACTGCAGTCATTCTGCGTACATCAATGGCCGCTTGTAAATCATTACTACTCCCGCCATTCACATACTCCTTGTTCCCAAACGCATTCATATCCACATTGCCGCGGATGCCGCCCACTTTGCCGGAGCTGGTATATTGCCATCCGCGACTGTTGGTCGGGAACGAGTCGAACCCCATGCGAGCGCCGTACTGCGCCACCCACGTGGTTTTGGCGTAAATGTCGGCATGTTTCAGCGGGCCTTGCAGGTAGCTGGTGTACGAGTAGACGCCCAGGTTCTTGTATCCGGCGGACTGCAGCGCGCCGTACCAATTGTTGACGATATCGTTGTACACGTTCGGATCGGTGGGCGGCTGGTGCCCCTTCCACGTCCACTTTTCCAGGTCGTAGTACACGGGGTACGCCAAGTCGCTCGCGCGCACACCGAATCGCTTGAGTTTGGCGACCACGCCGGCACCTTCTTCTTTGGCAATCGACGGAGTGTCCGCGTAGGAATACCAGTAGATGCCGAACGGGATGCCAAATCGCTTGCATTCGGAAATGTTACGTTGTGCTTTCTTGTCGGCATTGTTGCCCCAACCGTAGCCGAGGCGGATGATCACGCCTTCCACGCCGTCGGCTTTCGCTTTGGCCCAGTCGATGTCGCCTTGCCATTCGGAAACGTCAATCACGCCTTTGGCTTGCTGCACGAACAGGTTGTTCTGGTAGTCGAAGAAGGCTTTCGTATTGTTGTGAGTGCCCCAGTGCGCGCCGTATTCATTGCCTTCGAATTTGGAGAGCTGTACGTTCGCGTCGGCTACAGCATCTTTGACATCTTCCGCACTCACCGGAATGAAGGATTCGCCATTGGTTTTGGCGAGCGGATCCGGCTGCTGATCCTGCGTACCGACCAGTGTCGCATCGGTCACGGTTTCGCCGGTTTCAATATTCTTGACCTCACCTTCAGGGGTGACGGCCAGGTCTTCCGAAACCACGGTGGCATCGTCGGAAATCTCGTCACTGACGGTATCCGGAAGTTTCGCATTCGGATTGTCAGGCATGCCGTCTTGCGACTGCTGGTCGCCCGTCTGATCGTCAGACTGATCGTCAGACTGCACAACAACGCCATTATCTGCAGTAACGGGACCGCTCTGCGCGACAGCATCCTCAATCGCGATATCCTGCAATGCGTAAGCCGGCGTAACCGCAACGGAAGCCGTCAACGCAACCGCAGACAGCGCAGTTGCAATCTTCAAAAGATGATGTGGCGAAACCATTCGTCAGCCTCTCTCGAATAAAGTCATCAAACCCAAATAATTCGGCGCGAACGCCCTAATCGCCAACTCTAACCGCACCCTGCTACCCACCTGGCTGGCGGGATACTCCTACACGATGTATCTGGTGCATTCGCCGCTGTCCAAGGTGCTGATCGGTCCGCGGATTCCCGCGCCCACGGACGGATGGTCGTACGCGGGCATCAGCGTGCTGATGTTCGCCGCCACGCTGCTCGCGGCGTTGGCGTTCGCGGTGGTCGCCGACACCGTGGTGCTCAAGCCCTTGCAACGGCTGCTGCGCAACGTTGACCTGCCGCGGAAAGGCCGCCTGTAGAGGCGGTCGCTTCACTGCCCCTGCGCGCGGTAGCGGGCCTCGGTGGCTTCCTTGGCCGGCGCCCACCAGTCGCGGTGTTCCGCATACCAGTCGATGACGTTGCGCAATCCGCTAGCGAAGTCGGTGTGCATCGGCGACCAGCCCAGTTCGGCGCGCAGTTTGGATGCGTCGATCGCGTATCGTCTGTCGTGCCCGGGCCTGTCGCGCACCCAGTCGAACGCATCTTCCGGCTGGCCCATCAGCTGCAGGATCATGCGCAGCACGGTGATGTTGCTCATCTCGCCGTCCGCTCCGATCAGATACGTTTCGCCGATGCGCCCGCGGGTGAGGATCGCCCACACTGCGCGGGAGTGGTCTTCCGTATGTATCCAGTCGCGCACGTTCTCGCCGGTGCCGTACAGTTTCGGCCGCGCGCCCTCCATGATGGAGGTGATCTGCCGTGGAATGAACTTTTCCACATGCTGGTACGGGCCGTAGTTGTTGGAGCAGTTGGAGATGGTGGCGCGCAGACCGTATGTGCGCACCCATGCGCGCACCAGATGGTCGGACGACGCCTTCGAGGCGCTGTACGGGCTTGAGGGACAGTACGGCGTGTCTTCCGTGAAACGCGCCGGATCGTCCAGCGCCAGATCGCCGTATACCTCGTCAGTGCTGATGTGGTGGAAGCGCACGTCGTGTTGCCGGGCGGCCTCCAACAGCCGCATCGTGCCTTCCACGTTCGTGCGGATGAACGGTTCGGGATTGGCGATGGAATTGTCGTTGTGCGATTCCGCGGCGAAGTGGACGATGGCGTCGTGACCGGGCACGATACGCTCCAATAGCGCGACGTCGCAGATGTCCCCTACGACAAGATCGACCTGCGACGGCGGCAGGCCGGCGATGTTCTCCGGATTGCCGGCGTACGTCAGCTTGTCGAGCACGGTGATGTGCGCGTGTGGATGGTTCCGCGCCACGTATCGCACGAAGTTCGCGCCAATGAAGCCGCATCCGCCGGTCACTAGAATATTACGCGGCTCGAATACGCCGCTGCACGCCATGCTGTTCACCATTCCAGCATACCGTCGCATGCCAACGGCTGCGGCGTTCGGGTCCGGGCGCGGACGCTATCTTGCACGGATTCACCGGTAATGAGTCCAAGGAGAGGGCTTTGGCCCCAGCTTCCTCCCTCGCCGGCGGGCAGCACGCGCATCGACAATCCGCTCTCATGAGCCCGCACCGCCGTCATCAGGACTGCGGCAGCAGAATCTCCGTGGTGGAGGCGCCGTCCTCGGAGTTGCGACTCAGGTAGCCGCCCGTAGCCTCGATGATCTGGTCGATGTGGACCAACCCGAAACCGTGCCCCTCGTCGGATTTGGTGGTGCGGAAGCGCCCACCGACCTTGCGCTGCTTGCCGCCCGAGGAAGCGTTGGTGAACGAGATGTACAGCTGCGTGCCCTTCATGTCCATATACACGCGAATCATGCAATCGGCTTCAGGCAACCCGTCGTTGGCCTCGATCGCGTTGTCGAACAGGTTGCCGAGGACGCAGCACAAATCGAGTTCCGAAATGCGCAGCTTGATCGGAATATGGGTATGGGCGTCCACGCGCACGTCGATGCCATGCGCCTGTGCAAGCGACATCTTGCTGCTCAGAATCGCGTCGGCCATCGCATTGCCGGACTTGATCGGGGTATCCAACGCCTTCATCGTCTGAAGGTGATTACGGTAGTCATGCCGCCACATGCGCATCTGACGGTACATGTTCTCGACCTCGCGGTAATGCGTGTCGACCAGCTCGCGCTGATATGCCGCGATGGCCCTGTCGGCCTTGCCTCGCCCACGGAACCACATCGTGCCCCTCCTTTGCGCTCTGCCCCGTCCAGCCGGGGACGGCTTTCCGGCACCCTGCCGGCCGTGAGCCGGCCATGCGCAATCATGTCTGGTCTATGATTGCCCGATTCAACGGCTCGTACGCCCCACGAGGCAGTGGCGGCGTCGTCCCGTCGGTCGATTGCACGGACGACCTGCCCACGCAGCGGATTCGCCGCAGGTTCACGATCATCGCGCGTCCCACCCGGCAGAATCCGTCGCCGAGCTCGGCCTCGAACTCGCCCAGCGGGCGTTTCACCGTATAATCCCGGTCGGCGTGCACCGTCACATAATTACGGCGCACGTCAAGATAGCGGATGTCGGCCAGCGGAATACGCATCAGCCCTTCCGCGCATTGCAGATCAAGGCACCTGGAATCGCGGCGCATGCGCGCGACCGCCTTGTCGAGCACGTCGAACAGCTTGGCCGCATCCACCGGTTTCATCAGATAATTGAGCGCTTCGACGTCGTATCCTTCGGCGATGTAATCCGAATACCCAGTGACGAACACGATCTGCATCGTGCCGCCCGCCTTGCGCACGGCCTTCGCCAACGCCACGCCGTCCATCGAGCCCATTTCGACGTCCAGCAGCAGAATATCGACGTCACGCCGCCGCTCATAGCGCGTCAGAAACCGCTCTGCCGACGGGAATACGTCTATCTGGCTCCAGCTGCCGAGCGGCCGCCCATGATGCGGTCAGCGAGCGCACGTACTGGGCGTCGACATCGCTGTCATCGCATATCGCAACGGAATCGTCATCATGACATACGAAATCGCGTCAATGCGGCCCTACCACCGGGCCAGCAGCGACGAAATCCGAAAATCATGCCTTCTTGGGCTTGAGCGCGGCCGGCATGGGCATGGGAATCGGCTTGCGCGGCATCGGCTTGGGCTTCGGAGCCTGAGATTCAGGTGCCTTCACGGCCGGCATTTCGCCACTGGTCGCCTTCGCCGCAGCCTCGGCAGCCCACTTGGCGTACTCGTCAAGGTCATCCTCAGCGACGGATCCCTGCGTATTGTCCACGGCGGCGTTCGCATCATGAGAATACGAAGCCTCGATATCGGCAAACGGATCGGGCGACCCCTCGCCCGGCTCCTGCGTGCTCAGCTCCTTGGCGAGCTCATCGTAATCGGTATCGGTGGTCAGGTACTTGAGCTTCCGGGCTATTTTCTGCTGTTTTGCTTTCTGACGTCCGCGGCCCATGTGACCCCCTGGCATGTAAATGTAACTATCAATTCATCACATAAGAGAGTACCACTTGTTATGAGAGAAATGGTTGTCTGCTTGGACTTTTACGATAAAAGCGATATTTTCGGCGTTTTGAAGCAAGCAAAGGGCGACTTATGACGGACCAAGAACAGCAGCAACTGACCGCAGCGGGCAACGAAATGAGCGCCAGCTTCCTGGCCGCGAAGAAGCGTTCGGACGCCACGCTCGCCAAACTTGAGGCCGAGCCGGGCAAGTTCACGATGCTCACCGGTGACCGCCCGACCGGCCGCCTGCACCTCGGCCACTACTTCGGCTCCATCAAGGAGCGCGTGGCCATGCAGAACCGCGGCGTGAACACCAACATCATCATCGCCGACTACCAGGTCATCACCGACCGCGACACCACTGAGCACATCCAGGACAACGTGCTGAACCTCGTGCTCGACTACATGGCCGCCGGCATCGACCCGACCAAGACCATGATGTTCACCCACTCCGCCGTGCCGGCCGAGAACCAGCTGCTGCTGCCGTTCCTCTCCCTCGTCACCGAGGCCGAGCTGCACCGCAACCCCACCGTGAAGTCCGAGATGGAGGCCTCCGGCCACGCGCTGACCGGCTTGCTGCTCACCTACCCCGTGCATCAGGCGTGCGACATCCTCTTCTGCAAGGCCAATGTCGTGCCGATCGGCAAGGACAACCTGCCGCACGTGGAGATCACCCGCACCATCGCCCGCCGCTTCAACGAGCGCTACGCCAAGAAGAACCCGGTGTTCCCCGAGCCCGCCGCGATCCTTTCCGACGCACCGGAGATACCGGGCCTCGACGGTCGCAAGATGAGCAAGTCGTACGGCAACTCCATCATGCTGGGCGCCACCGCCGAGGAGACCGCCAAGCTCATCAAGAAGAGCCCGACCGATTCCGAGCGCAAGATCACCTTCGACCCCATCGCCCGCCCGCAGGTGTCCGCGCTGCTGACCACCGCCGGACTGGTGACCGGCCGCGACCCGAAGGACATTGCCGCCGAAATCGGCGATGCGGGCGCCGGCGCGCTCAAGGCGTACGTGATTGAGTCCGTGAACGAGTTCCTCGCCCCGCATCGCGAGCGCCGCGCAGAGCTCGCCAAGGACATGGACTTCATCCGCGACATCCTGCACGACGGCAACGCCCGCGCCAACGCCATCGCCGAGGAGACCCTTGACCAGGTGCGCGAGGCCATGGGCATGAAGTACTGATTTTCCGGCAGTCGAACGCAACGATTGCATCAGGCCCCCTTCGTCACTCCGCCCCGAGGCACGCGACGAAGGGGGCCTTCCCATAACGGTGTCGCCCTTCGGGACAGAAAGCCGTCTGCACGCCCCTGCCCCAACCCGTCGAACTCGCCGAGATAAGGCTATCTGCGTTTCGAGGGGTTGATTTGGACCGCGCCGAATATCTATCTACGTTTCGAGGGGTTGGTGCCAAAGTATAAACGCACCTCAAACCGCATGACCCCAATGGCATTTCACCGGCAATACTCCGGGTATCGCGTTTCGGCAACCCCCTGAAACGCAGATAGATGCCCAGAGGACACCCAATCAACCCCTTGAGACGCAGATAGCGTCACAGAAGACGCCATCCGGTCAAGGCGCAGCCAGCTACAGTCCCCCGCTTCTCTTTCCAACGCAATCACATCAGCGCAATCGTGCGATGCCGCACCCCTGCCTTCGATCACGCGATACCGTCAAGGTCATCCGCGTCAGGAAAATCGGCATTGGCGTTCGGGACTCGCGGCAGCAATGGTTCAAACCCTATCCGCTCGTACAGTGGCTTGCGTCTCATCGCTCTGGCATCGCACACCTGTTGGATGGTCTTCCGCGCAGTGACGGGCACGGGAATTCCAGTGACCTCCTGGATCTTATCCGCGATCCGTCTGGCCAAAGCTTCCTCACTCCATTCATCACCGAGGTCAAGCTTGGTGACTTGGATATACCGCCACTTCTCGTCTTCGATTGCCTGCCGCCGGCGTGCATCTTCCAGCCATTGACCGGCGTGATGCCCTCCGTCGAACTCAATGCAGATCTTGTATTCCGGGTAAGCGAGGTCAAGATATACGGCCCGGTTCAGACGCTTCACTCCAATCTTGTAATTGACGCAGGGCGCGTCTATCCCGTATTTGAGGGGAACGAGTCGGGTGCGCGTTTCCATCGACGAATCCGTCCCCTCCTGAATCACACGCAACGCACGCCGGCAATTGGCATATCCGCGAAACATATTCGGCCGGCGGCCCGTCTCTTCAAAGACCGCTTCCGTGAATTCCCGCGCCGAATCCAGATATGCCGTCAGCTCCTCAATGGTCGTCCTGCGCAGACGCCCATCCCGGCGCATCATTGACTCCGCCAGTACGATCAGCTCTTCGAGATTCAGCCATCCGGCGAACATCGCCCATGTGCAGGCCGGAGACACGCACAAGCATTGCTCGACCATGACGACATCAACAGGGAAGGACCATGTCACTTCGTTTATGCCGACAAGATTGCGCCTTTCATTGGCACTCGGGACGACAACTGTAATACCGTTCAACATGGCGCGTCCTTTTGGCAGGCGCGGTATTTCAATCGCCTGAAGCTCCAGGGCCGTGGTCAAGGCGTATGGCGGCTGCCACCTGCTGCGCTGCTGGAATTCAGCGCACTGCTTCATACGCTGGTGCTTCAACTCCGTCAATTGCACCAGTGCGATTGATCCGCCCATGGTCGGCCGCTCCTTTGTGACTCGAATATTGCCGTGGAGCCGAGTGTAGGGAACCGGGCAGTTCCCCGTCTACCGCGCCTCAAAAAATGTGGACAAATGTGGATGAATGTGCGCAACGCGGTGGATAACTCACCTCGGCTCGGCGGAGACCGCGCATGAGGAAATCGCCGGCCGACTTCTTTCGCACGACTGTACACACCGGCGGGTTCTGTTCACAGAAGACTTGCATGTACACTGGGAAGACGATTTAAACGTGACGCCGAAGGTGACGCCACACAATTAGGGGGTACGGTGAAGGGGATTGGTGTAACTGGCCAAGCAACCGAAGCGCGAACGGATATGTACGATGTTTCTGCCACATGCGCCCATGACCTTCTGATCTGATGCAGGATGGCAGGTACAGGCAATTATGACGATAATCACCAACGCGCGGTTCCCGGGCAGCGCCCGCCGCGTAGACATCGCGATCAAGGGCGGCGCGATTGCGGCAATCACGCCCGCCGGCTCCCGGATCTCGGCGACGGCAACCGGCGGCGCGGCGACTGGGCCTGACCGTGAGGGAGTCCGGTCTTGTGGGCGAGCTCGAATGGTTCGACGCCTACTGCAAGCTCGACAATGCGCCCGGAGCGGCGGAGGAGACGCTCGAACTGATTCGCAAGGCCGAGGCGGATGCCGCCCGCAAAGGCGTGGTCGGCATCCGCGACTATGAGATGGCGGAAAACGTCGACACGTGGACCCGCCGGTTCTCCGCGGCGTCTCCCCGCCCGCGCGACGCTAACGATTCCACTTGGACAGGCATCGATTGGGATAGCTCATTCACCCATGGCATCCGAGGATTGCGCGTGGAGGCGGGCGTGTATCCCGAACGGCTGGAGGATGCGATTGGAGCCGGCTGGAAGACGGGCGTCGAGCTGCCCGGCAGCGATGGACTGGGCCATGTCGGCACGATGAAGATGATCTCGGACGGCTCGCTGAACACCCGTTCGGCGTTCTGCTCGATGCCGTATTCCGATATATTCCCCGACTTTTACGGCACGCTCAGTTACGCACCCGACCAGATCGAGACGTATTTCCACGTGGCGACATGCCATGGGTTCGCCATCGCGTGCCATGCCATCGGCGATGAGGCGAACACCATCGTGCCCAACGCGGCGGCAAGCACACACGCCCACGGTTCCATCGAGCACGCCCAGATGCTGAAGCCGGCGGATATTCCCCGATTCGCGAAGCTCGGGCTGACCGCCAGCATCCAGCCACAGCACGCCATGGACGATCGCGATGTCATCACGAGGTTCTGGGCGAATCCGGGTGGAATCCCTTACGCATTCAAGGCACTGCACGATGCCGGAGTCAGGCTGCGCATGGGGTCGGATGCGCCGGTTGCGCCGCTCGACCCGTGGATGGCGATATCGGCCGCTGTGTTCGGCACGGAAAGCTCAGACCGCGAACCGTTCCAGCCGGAGCAATGCCTGGATGCGCGCACCGCGCTGGCGGCTTCCACAGACGTCGGCCGCGACCGCCCTGAGCCCGGAGATCCAGCCGACCTGGTGCTCTTGGACCGCGACCCGTATGTTGTCTCCACGCCGGAGGAGATGCGGGCGATGCCGGTGGCGGCGACCATGCTCGCAGGCCGTTGGACGTACTCCTCTTTGCACGGTGAATGATTCCCGACAAGGAACGCATGAGGATTCCTCACACGAATCCCATCGGGAACTGTCCGCTGCGCAGGCAAGGCGTCAGACGTCATACCGCCATGACTTATCGGTGATCACGCGGGCCATCGCCAAACCTATCGGCAGGCAGATAATCACCATGAACGCTCGGAACGCCCAGTCCAGCGCATGCAGCGTATCGAACTGTCCGAGGTAGAACATCGCCCGGTACATATACAGACCGGGCACCATGATGACGATGGACGGCACGGTCAGGCAGATGCGCGGATAGCCCAGATGCGGCGGCAGCAGGCCGTTGTGCACGGCGGTGCGCCATCCGGCGGCGAGCAGACCGGCCAGCAGCGCGCCGATGAACGCCCCGGCCTCGGCCGGCACCCCGAAATCGACCAGCGTCAGTCGCAGCGTGTCGGTGATCATGCCGATGGTGGCGGCGACCAGGCACATGCGCTGCGGCGAATTGAACATGATCGAGAAGCCCCACACGCCGAGGAAGGCGGTGACGGCCCGCAGCCCCGTGTTCACCCACGGATTGAGCCCCAGCGGCTCGAACCCGGTCGGGTTCAGATGCACGATCATGGCCACTCCCCAGCCTGCCAGCGTGGCCATCAGGATGATGCACAGCACGTATGCCACTCGTTGGATGCCGGACGGGAAGTCGATCTTCGCCATATCGAGGCCGCCCGTTATCAGCGGGAAGCCAGGGATGACGAACAGCATCGCGCCGATGTACGCGGTGTCATGCGTCAGCGCGATCGGGTCGAGCAGGCCGATCAGGCGCAGAGTGCCCGTGCAGGCGAGCGCAGCCAGGGCCACGCACACGAACGTCACGAAGAACTGGTTGAGATGGCGGGCGAACAGTTTGCGGCGCAGCCAGTGGCCCAGTCCGGCGCCGACGAACGCGCCGATCATGTCGTAGGGGCCGCCGCCGAGCAGGAACACGAAGGATGCGCAGGCGACTGCGGAGGCGAAGCCGGCGAACGCCGGGGAATAGAGCGGCTTACGGCTCTCGATCAGGTCGAGCCGCTCATGCGCCTGCCGCACGGTGATGGTCTTGCACCCTTCGCCCGCGGAACGGCCCACGTGGTCGAAATGCTCGGCGTACTCGCCGGTCAGCGGCTTGTGGGCGCGGGTTTTCCGGCGTTTCGCGCCCAGCAGCGCCTCCGCCGACATCGATGTCCCGAATTCGTTCAGGTTCTGGTCTTCCGCACTGCTGGCGCTTGCACCTGCGCCCGCGCCACCCGCCGCCGCGGCGGCCGCGTCAAGATCCGGCGTCTCCACGAAATCATGCTTTCCGGAGCGCTGCTGCATCAACCGGTCATGCAGCAGCTTGGCCTCGCGATCCTCTTTCAGGGCGGCCTCGGATTCGGAGCGCAGCTCGTCGTCCGTCGAACCTTCCGCGGTGATGTCGGCCGCGGCCGCGCGGACCATGGAGACGGGCACGGTGACCTCGGCCGCCTCCAGGGCGTCGAGCACCGGGTCGTCGGAGGCCTCGCCGCTGAGCTCCTTCTGTGCCTTCTTCTCGGCGCGCAGTTTCTTGGCCAGCTGCGCGGAGACCTCGGACATGTCGCTTTGCTCAAGGTTCTGCACCACACCTTCGGACACGTCGCCCGCGCGATGGTACATGGAATCGAGCCCGAGGTTCACGCTGAACCAGTCGGTGTAATGCTCCAGCAGCCAGATGCGCTCGGTGTTGACGCCGGTGGTGGGCAGGTCGATGACCTCGGTGATGCGGTTGGCGTCATCGGTGCAGGTGGCCTCGATGTCCGTCAGGTTCACGTCGGCGCGCACGTGCACGCCCAGGGGGTACGCGATGCGGTGCATCATCTCGCGCACGCGGAAGCTTCCGGTTCCAGCACCCAGGTCCAGTGCGCCGACGCGCACGACAACGCTGGTCTTGGCGGCGAGGCCGGCCTCGGAGATCGGCTTGTCCCAGTCGCGTCGAATGTCTTCCATGTCAAGGGGAACGGAGTGGGTGTGGAAATGACTCACCGCCGTCGCCGCGTCCTGATGGGGCGCGTCGCCGTTCTTGTGCTGCTGCATGTTCTTCTCTATCCGTATCATGCCGTTGTTTTTGCCGCCCTATGGGTGTGCTCGGGCGTGTTTTCGAGATGGTTACAGTAGTCATTCTTACTCCGCGCCGTGAACTCATGGGGTATGACCGAAACCGGCGTTCGCATGATGGACTACCTTCGACAAGATTATGGACGATTCGGCGACGAGGATATTCAGGACGACATTCCCGGGCCATCCAACAGCGTGAAGATATAGTGAAGGTTGCATGTTTACCAGTAATCCTTCAGAGAAAAATTGGACTTCGTAATACAACTTGCGATTTCAGGGCAATAGAATGGGCACACAGCTTTTGGCGCAACCGGCTGTGGGCTCGCAACTGACGGCCAACACAACCGCGGAGGAGCCGCGGAGGACCGACTGACCGAGCAACCGGACCCAAAAGACAAAGGAGGTTATGAATGACCGATACCGATCAACAGATCACGCCCGCCGACGCGACCATCGTGTCGACCGGCACCGGGACCAAGGGCCCCGAAGAGCGGGAGCTGCCTGAGTCGCTCAGCAACGACATGAGCCTGTGCCTGCGCATTCTGCGCGACGTACTGGGCGAATATGACCCGCAGCTGCTGGCGACGTTCGACACCGTGCGCAACTACGCGGTGAAGGCAAGCGCCGAGCATTTCGCCGGAGCGACGGCGGATCCGCACCCCGATGAGGATGGTCTGGCAAAGGCCGTCGCCACCATCGATGCGATGAATCTGCACGACGCCCAGCTGCTCGCCCGCGCATTCGCCACATATTTCCACCTCGCCAACCTGAGTGAGGAGAACTACCGCGTTTCCGTGCTGCACCAGCGCGAGAACCAGGTGGAAGACGACGAAGCCGTTGACCCGGTGAACGAACTGACCACCGCCTACCATCAGCTGCTGACCGAAATGGGGCCGGCCAAAGCCAAGGCGTTGCTGGAGAAGCTCGAATTCCACCCGGTGTTCACGGCGCATCCGACCGAAGCGCGCCGCAAGGCAGTCGAAGGCAAGATCCGCCGCATCGCGGAGCTGCTGGAAGAGAACAAGCGCCTCGGCGGCTCCGACAAGAAGGAGAACGTCCGCCGCCTCTACAACGAGATCGACGCGCTGTTCCGCACGTCCCCGATCGCGCTGAAGAAGCCGACGCCGGTCGAGGAGGCCGATACCATCCTCGACATCTTCGACAACACGCTGTTCACCACGATTCCCAAGGTCTACCACCGTTTCAACGACTGGCTGCTGGGCGACAAGGCCGGTCTCGAACAGCCGCAGTGCCCGGCGTTCTTCCATCCGGGAAGCTGGATCGGCTCCGACCGCGACGGCAACCCGAACGTCACCGCCAAGGTCAGCCGTCAGGTCGCCCGCAAGTTCAGCGACCATGTGATCAGCGCCCTTGAGGAGGCCACCCGCACGGTCGGCCGCAACCTGACCATGGAGTCCGAGACGACCCCGGCCAGCGCCGAGCTGAAGAGCCTGTGGAGCCACCAGAAGGAGATGAGCGAGCGCCTGACCGACAAGGCCGCACTGATCTCCACCAAGGAGCTGCACCGCGCCGTCATGCTGGTGATGGCCGATCGCCTGCGCTACACCATCGAGCGCGACGCCGACCTCATGTACCACAGCTGCGACGATTTCATCGCCGACCTGCAGGTCGTGCAGCGTTCCCTGGCCGAAGCCGGCGCCAAGCGTTCGGCGTATGGCCCGCTGCAGGATCTGATCTGGCAGGCGCAGACCTTCGGCTTCCACATGGTCGAGATGGAGTTCCGTCAGCACTCCGTGGTGCACGCCCGCGCGCTGGAGGACATCCGCGAGCACGGCCTGCACGGCGAGCGTGGCGAACTGCAACCGATGACGCACGAGGTGCTCGACACCTTCCGCGCCCTCGGTGCCATCCAGAAGCGCAACGGCATCAAGGCCGCCCGCCGCTACATCATCTCGTTCACGAAGAGCGCCCAGAACGTGCGCGACGTGTACGAGCTGAACCGTCTGGCGTTTTCGCACCCGGAGGATGTGCCGGTCATCGACGTCATCCCGCTGTTCGAGCAGCTTGAGGACTTGCAGAACTGCGTGAACGTGCTGGAAGAGATCGTCAAAATCCCCGAGGTGCAGGCTCGTCTGAAGGCCACCGGCAACAAGATGGAGGTCATGCTCGGCTACTCGGATTCGTCCAAGGACGCCGGCCCGACCACCGCTACGCTGGCGCTGCATTCCGCCGAATCGCGCATCGTCGCTTGGGCCGCGAAGCATGACATCGACCTGACGCTGTTCCACGGCCGTGGTGGCGCCGTCGGTCGAGGCGGTGGCCCCGCCAACCGCGCGGTGCTCGCCCAGCCGAAGGGCTCCGTCAACTGCCGCTTCAAACTCACCGAGCAGGGCGAGGTCATTTTCGCCCGCTACGGCAACCCGGTGCTGGCCATCCGCCATCTGGAATCCGTCGCCGCCGCGACGCTGCTGCAGTCCGCTCCGAGCGTCGAGAAGACGAACACGGAGATGACCGAGAAGTACGCCCATATGACCGAGGTTCTGGACAACGCCTCGCATGAGCGCTTCCTCGACCTGCTGAACACGCCGGACTTCGCCCCGTGGTTCTCGATCGTCACGCCGCTTACCGAGGTCGGCCTGCTGCCAATCGGCTCCCGCCCGGCCAAGCGTGGTTTGGGCGCGAAGTCGCTCGACGACCTGCGCACGATTCCGTGGGTGTTCTCCTGGGCTCAGGCGCGCATCAACCTCGCCGCATGGTATGGCCTTGGTTCGGCCTGCGAGAAGTTCGGCGACCTTGACACGCTGCGCGAGGCGTACGAGGAGTGGCCGCTGTTCTCCACGTTCATCGACAACATCGAGATGTCGCTGGCCAAGACCGATGAGCGCATCGCCAAGATGTACTTGGCGCTCGGCGATGACGAGAACCTGTCGAAGAAGGTGCTCGACGAGATGAAGCTCACCACCAAGTGGGTGCTCAAGATCGTCAACGACGAATGGCCGCTGCAGCACCGTCACGTGCTCGGTCAGGCCATCCGCATCCGCTCCCCTTACGTGGACGCGCTGTCCGTCACTCAGGTGCTTGCGTTGCGTTCGCTGCGCAAGAAGGTGGACAAGGAAGAGCTCAGCAAGAGCCAGCAGGCGGGATTCATCTATCTGATCCTGTGCACCGTCTCCGGTGTCGCCGCCGGCCTGCAGAACACGGGCTGACGTTTTGGCCGGTGTTGGGCCGCATGCGCGGCCAACACCGCTTGGAAAGCCCACCGGGCTTTCCAAGACCAAAACGTAGCGGTGGGCTTTGCGCAATAGCTTTGCGCGCGCAAAGTTCACCGCAGCACGGAGCCTCCGCGACGAGCGGAGGCTCCGTTTTATATCAGCACATATCGTGAAAGCCCTGCCCTACACGGGTGGGGCTTTCACGTCCCCCCCCTATCAATCACATTGATACGATTTCATAATCATTTCCGATGTGAATAAGTTCACGGATCAAGACCGCAATCATCGGCAATCCCACCAGCGAAGTGGCGTTATAGTAGCGCTGTCGGCGTCGACAAGAGCTGGAACGCTGATAGAATGCACACCAATGATGTTCAGTGATTGTTCGCATGTTCACGAACAGTCCTGCATGATGTGCCTTGAGTGAGCGATGCGGTTCTTGTTCAGGCCGGCAGGTCATCGTACAGCCAGTTACGAAAGGATCCTACCGAATGGCAAGGTTTACCGAGAATCGTTGGACCAGCGCAATCATCCCCGCATTGCTGATTCATATCCCAATCGGTACCGTCTACTGTTGGAGCGTGTTCAAGCAGCTCATCGCCGACAGGCTCAACGCCAGCCCGGCCTCCGTGGAATAGGGCTTCTCGCTCGCCATCTTCTTCCTCGGCATGTCAGCCGCATTCGCCGGCCCCATGGTGGAGAAGAACATCAAGAAATCCGCACTCGTCTCCATGGTCTGCTTCGTGGTCGGCTTCGCCGGCACGGGCGTGAGCATCGCTCTGGGATTCCTGCCGGGTGTGTTCATCTGCTACGGCGCGATCATGGGCATCGGCCTGGGCGTCGGCTACCTGACCCCGGTCAAGAACCTGATGCTCTGGTTCTCCGATAACAAGGGCCTCGCCACCGGCATCGCCGTCGCCGGCTTCGGCCTGGCCAAGGCCATCGCCAGCCCGTTGATGGAGTACCTGATCGGCACGGTGGGGCTGGTCAACATGTTCTTCATCCTCGCCGTGATTTATGCGGTGATGATGTTCTTCGGTTTCCTGCTCATCAAGCGTCCGGCTGACTGGGTCTACGATCCCGTGACCTCGCATGTAAGCCGCGCGGAGATTCTCAGGAAGCCCGTGTTTTGGGGCATCTGGATCGCCTTCTACATCAATATCACCTGCGGCCTGGCGCTTATCAGCCAGGAGAAGGACATCCTGCACGATGTGCTCAAGGCCTTCCCGCAGTATGCCGGCTTGAGCCCCGCCAAGTTCGCCGCCGCCATCGCCGGCATCATCGGCCTGGTGCTCGCCGTGGACTCCGTGTTCAACACGGCCGGCCGCGTGGGCTTCTCCACGCTCTCCGACCACCTGAAGCGCCGCGAAACCGTTTATCAGGTGATCTTCATCATGTCGATCGCGGTATGCCTGCTGCAGATCTTCACCAACAGCATCAACAATGCGCTGTTGTGGGCCGTGCTGGCCATGCTGTTCCTCATCAACGCTGGCTACGGCGGCGGTTTCTCGACGCTGCCGGTGCTGCTCGACCAGCACTTCGGCACCAAGACCGTCTCCACCACACACGGTCTCGCGCTGAGCGCCTGGGCGTTCGCCGGCCTGTCCGGCAACCAGCTGGCCTCGTTCGTGGTCACGCACACGCCCGATCAGGCCCATCGCTACGCCGCGCTGATTCCGGTGCTCACCGGCCTGTTCGCCCTGGCTCTGATCAGCATCAGCCTGGTCAAGTATCTCGGCGGCAGGAACGGCGAGGGCAAGAGATCCATCGGGGCCTGAACCGTAACGCAAGGCGGAGGGCTTCAGATACTGAAAGTAAATCACTTTCCTGAATCGCCCCGGACAGTATTCGGCCAAGAACGAGACAACTGCCCACATCCGCGACAATAGACTCTCATAGTTGACTGATCCGGGGGCCTGCGCCTAGCGGGCCCCCTTATTGATGCCGTGTGGCGCGTCGAAAGCACCATGTCCACCGGCCACGGTCAACGGAGTTCTAACATGTTAACGGAGGATTCTAACATGTAAGAATTATTGAAAGGGGATGAAAGGACAGCGCCAGTCACCTTACACCAACGCGTAGCGGGATGAGGGACCACTCCCCTCATGCCGGAATACGCCCTCCCCCTCAAGTCTCTTCATGAGCCTGTACGCGCTGATATAAGACAAATCCAGCAGCTTCATCACGTCAGACGTGGTCGCCGCGCCCCCATTGTTCAGCGCGAATTCCGTCACCAGGTTCTCCCGCCGACCGTCGAGGCCCTTTTGCCTCGCATAAGCCGGCAACTTATCATCCCTCTTATATACACGCGCGCTCAGCATATAATCTCGTGCGACACCGCTGCCGCAGGCTTCCACCAGCCCGCTCTCCACTAGGCTTTCGACCGCGCCGACCAATCGCCGAGACTCCACTCGCGAGAATTCGCGCATTTGCGCCACGCTGAGTCTGCGATGCTCCCGCAGCAACGACAGCACGATTAGAGACCACACCGACAACGGAGCGCCACGGCGAGCCTCTTCATTGGCAATCATCACAACGAATGCCTCATCCGGTACCACGCGACGCAGGAACAGCACCACCTCCGACGCCGTGGACTGCGAATAATCGGGAAATGCCCCACCGGAAGCCAAGGAGCCGGCATATATCTTATCGACACCACGACCGGTGCGTTCCGCATATCCCGCCGTCTTGAGGATGGAGGCGAGCTGAGGGTTGCGGGAACGCGGCTGCGCGGTCAACAGGTTGTTTTCGCTCAATCCCTCGATGAAACCTCCCGGGTTGGATATGGTCAGGCCATCGTCGTCCACGAGGAACCGCACCGATCCCATCCTCGCATAATCCCTATGGCAGAACGCGTTGACTGCCGCCTCGCGGAACGCCTGATGATCGAAGTCCGGCAGATTGACATGGACCAGACCGCTCATGACCTCATGATCTGGATTCCATGGTTCCATCAGTGCGCCGATACGAGGGAGCATATCGATCAGCGGCAGGAAGAACGGATCCGTGTTTACCTTGGGAGACGTGCCTTTCATGACCTGGAATACGGCGGAGGCCGACGGTACGGAACGCTTCAGTGCCCGCTCCGTACCGATGACCAGCAGACCGGCCACGGAAGGCTGCGGGCCGCCAGGGCCGTCGACTACCAGTTCTAGGGCCCGATCGAAGTCCTCATCATCAAACGCCAACAATGAGCTGCCGGCATTGGCCGTGCGTATGCTCTCCCTGAGCCGGTCGCGCGCAGACGGATCAAGATCGGACAGCGTCGACCCCGGAGCAGGCTGCGCGCTGTAGTCGTAACTACGCTGCTGTGACAAACGACTGATGAATTGCGCAGGGAACATCGGAACGACTTCTGGCGCGCCATCGGCTTTCAGCCGGCGCTGCAGCGTCTTCCCCTGACTGGTGGACACGATCTGCTGACTGCTGTCAACCTCAATGCCGACGACCGGCTTGCCGCTCTCGCTCAGCAACGTCACCCGCACGGAAAGCTGAGGAACCGTTTTGTTGAAAATGAATGCCGCCAGACCATTGACATTGCGATGCCGGTCACAGACCCCAGTCACCATGCCATCGTCTTCGACACCAAGGTACAGCGTACCGCCTTCGGTATTGGCCATCGCCACCACATTGTCGACGATTTCGTCATCGGTTTGCGGGCGTTGGCGTCCGCTTTTGAACTCCACCGTCAGGCTTTCCTTGGTCGGCAGCATCGGCTCTTCCTTTCACGGCTTTCAATAATTCTAACATGTTAACGGAGAATTCTAACATGTAAGAATTATTGAAAGGGGATGAAAGGACAGCGCCGGGCACAGCGCCCACTATGCGCCGAGCAATGTCAACATCTGCGGGACACTCTTCTTGCCGAATTCGACCTTCTGCTCGCCGCCGGGATGGTTGATGACGATGCAGGGAACGCTCATCGCGCCATACTGGTCCTTGAGCTCGGGGAAGTGCGCGACGTCGTAGGCTTCGGCACGCACGTTCGGGTTCAGCGACGCGATGCGCTGCGCGGCCAGTACGGTTTCCGGACACATCGTGCAGGTGAGCGAGACGAGGATCATCACGTCGATCGGCGTGTCAATGGCCTCGGCGCGAGCCTTGAGGTCATCGTCCAGAGGCTGGCCCGGACCCGCGGCGTTGTACAGGCCGAGCACGAACGAATTGAACTCGTGACCGGACGGTACACCGTGGAAGGCCAAGCCGGTGAACAGCAACGTACCGGCTTCGGAATTCTCGGCCGGCACGCACATGAGCACGACCGGCCGCGCAGACGGCAGCACCCCTGCTACGTCGAACTGCGCGCGACCGGAATCATCCAGCGAACCATATACCGGCAGTTCGGCGCCATCCGGCAAGGTGACGGCCAACGGCTCGCCGACCGTCAACGACGTTGGCGCGCTGGAACCGTCCTCAGCGGTGATCACGCCCGCCGCATCGACCGCGACCGAATTCAGTTTGCCGTTCGACAGCGCCACCATCTCGCCGATGAATCCCTGCAACTCCGTCGACAATGGCGTATCGTCCAGTTCGAGGACGAGCGTGACCGGGCGGGTCATACGGCCAAAGACCACGCCGAGCTGCTGCTTGATGGCGGCGGAGAAGAGCTCGCCGGGCTTTTTGGCGGCGGCCGTCGCGGCGGCGGTATCGGCGCTGCGCTTGACAGGAGCCGGGGCGGGCGTGGTGCCGGCAGCGGCAGCACTGTTGACGGCAGCCGCGGTCTGCGCTTCGGCCTGCTCATATGCGGATGCGGTCGGGCGAGGCGGCACAAGACCGGTTTTCTCACTCATCTGCTTGGCGTACCGCTCCAGTTCCACTGCGGCGATGGCACCGTCGGCGGTGGCGGTGACGACCTGACGCAGGTTCTTGACGCGCAGGTCACCGGCCGCGTACACGCCCGGCACCGAGGTCTCGAGGTATCCGCGCGTGACCACGTAGCCGTGGTCGTCCAGTTCGACGACACCGCGCACGAGCTCGGTGGCCGGCACGTATCCGGCGAACACGAAGACACCAAACGTGCCGTCGTCGGATGGCTTCCACGATTCCGTCTCACCGGTTCCGCGGTCGAGGATCGTCGCCTCGCGTAGCCCACCCTTGCCGGCGGTGACGCCTTTGAGCTCGACGTTGTAGCGCACGTCGATTTTCGGGTTGTTCTTGGCTTCGGCAGCCACCGCCGCGTCGCAGGTGAAGTCCGGTTCGCGGACGAGCACCGTGACTTTGGAGGCGTATTTGGTCAGGAACACGGATTCCTCTGCCGCGGCGAAACCGCCGCCGACGACCAGCACCTCCCTGCCGGTGAAGAATTCGCCGTCGCATGTGGCGCAGTAGGCCACGCCGCGGCCAGCGTACTCGGCCTCGCCGGCGAAACCAAGCTTGCGCGGGCTTGCACCGGTGGCAATCAGGATGCCGAACGTCTTCAGGTCACCGCGCGACGTGTGCACGGTCTTGATGTCACCGTTCACGTCAAGGCCGGTAGCCTCGGCTGAGAGGAATTCCGCGCCGAAATCCTTTGCCTGGTTGCGCATGGTCTGTGTGAGCGCACGACCGGACGTACGGCCGACGCCCGGGTAGTTGACGACTTCGTCGGTGATGGTGATCTGCCCGCCGAAATCATCCTTTTCGAGAATCAGCACGCGATAGCGGGCGCGAGCGAGATACAGGCCGGCGGTGAGTCCCGCAGGGCCGCCACCGATGACAACAACGTCATACAGATCGCTTCGGTTGATCTGGGTCATGATATGGAACTCCTTACATATGCATATGCCCCTGCCGGCGGGGGCTCCCGCGAAGCGGGGGGGGGAGTTCGCCTATCACCGCGACCACCCCCAGTCGGCTGTCGCCGCCAGCCCCCCCCGCCAGCGGGGGCGGAGAGGCCACTCGCCTTACATCGCTACCCGCCAGCGGGGGCGAGAGAGTTGGCGATCCCCAGCCAACTCTGACCGCTACCGACAGCCCTCCAGCCCCTGCAATCAGGGACGGCCTCCAGCCGCAGCCTGTTGTGCTTGCCTGTCGGCTCGCCTTCGCCTACAAACAGCTCTGCTGTTTGCTTGACAACTCAGCCCGTCAGTGAGGCGGGAAATCAGAGGAGACCGACGAGGTCGAGGCTCGGCTCGATGGTCTCCTCGCCGGGGGTCCACTTGGCTGGGCACACCTGGTCGCCGTGCTCGTAGACGAACTGCGAGGCCTGCACGCGGCGCAGCAGCTCGTCGGCGTTACGGCCGACGTTGGAGGAGATGACCTCGTAGGCCACGACCTTGCCCTCCGGGTTCACGATGAAGTCACCGCGCTCGGCCACGCCGTCGGCCTCGTTGTAGGTGTCGAGGTCCTTCGCGAGCAGTGCGGTGGGGTCGGCAAGCATCGGGTACTGGATCTTCGCGATCTTTTCGTTGGCGTCGTGCCAAGCCTTGTGCACGAAGTGGGTGTCGCAGGAGACCGAGTAGATCTCGCAGCCGATCTTCTTGAAGTCCTCGTACTTGGCAGCGAGATCCTCCAGCTCGGTCGGGCACACGAACGTGAAGTCCGCCGGGTAGAAGAAGAACACCGACCAGTGACCGAGCACGTCCGCCTTGGTCACCTCATGGAATTCGTTGTTCTGAAAAGCCTGCACCGTAAAATCAGTGAGTTCATGCTGAAGCAGTGTCATCATCGTTCCTTTCCACGCAATCCGGTCATTGCGTCTCCCCATCGTAACGTTAAGCGGCTTTCGCCGATACGGACGCACGAGGGTTTCTTCATGACAATCATCACAGTTTGCGCTCACAAACCGGTAAAAACAGCCGCGCCCGATCCGCGGTTTCGCTATGAGCAGAGGTGATGAACGTTCCTTGGATATTTCATACTTATCAAACAGGTTTCCGCTATGCTCACACATACAGGCACATACACGCCGACCCGACGCGAACCTGGGACTCGGAACGGAGATGTCATGGCAGAGGAAGACCCGGATCAGGAATCCACCGCGAACTCGACGCTTAGCCGCATGCTGGCGGGAAACCGGCGATTCGCCGAAGGGCACAGCGAGCACCCGTGGCAGGACATGCAGACCCGCGAATCACTGATCGACCGGCAGAACCCCGACGCGGCGGTATTGTCATGCTCCGATTCGCGCGTTCCGCCGGAAATCATCTTCGACGCGGGGCTCGGGGACCTGTTCACGATCCGCACAGCCGGGCAGATCATCGACGACGCGGTATTGGCATCGCTGGAATATGCCGTGGATCATCTGCACGTCAGCCTGCTCATGGTCATGGGTCATGAGAGCTGCGGGGCGGTGGCGCTGGGCGCCGAACAACTTGACGCGCTGATCGTCGACAGCACGAGCGACCCAGAGAGCTCTTTGGAGTCCACTGATGCGATGGCCGAATTGGATGAGCGCATCGCCAGCTCGGATTCGATTGTGCTGCGCTCGGTCGGCATGTCGGTGTGGCAGGCGCGGGAGGCCGAGTTGGATACGAGCGAGGACTTCGAACGCGTACATGTGGCGCGTACTATCGAAGAGCTGGTCACGCGCAGCGAAATCATTCAGGACGCGCTGGCGCATGATCGACTGATGATCGTAGGCGCCCGCTACCAGCTGTCCACCGGCAAGGTCGAGGTACTGAGCTTCTGACGGGAGCGTGACTTATCGCCGCATTTCGCGTCACTGTGTGCGGGTAGCGTCACGCTGTGCGGCCCCGCACACAGTGACGCGTCAGTAAAACCCTTATTTCCCAATGGTTATACAATATGCGTCACGCTGCAAGGGCGCACACAGTGACGCACCCCGCACAGCGTGACGCATTCGAGACGCCGCATCCGCAACGGCAACGCGCCACCCGTTTCGACGTGGCGCGTCCCGCAGGCGTCTCCACCGCCGTCGTCAGCTACGTGCTCAACGGCAGTCCCAAGAAAATCTCGCCGGAGACCGCGCAGCGGGTGTTCGACGCGGCGCAGCGGCTCGACTACCACCCCAACTCCGTCGCCCGAGCCCTCAAGACCGGCACCACGCACACGCTCGGCGTCATCGTGCCCGACTTCTCAAACCCATACTTCGCCGAATTCACCGACCAGCTCGAAGCCGCTGCATCCAAACGCGAACGGGCGCTGATCATCAACCTGCCGCGAGGCGACCCGCAAGGCGAGCGCCGCCGCATCAACGAACTCGTCGAGCGCAACATCGACGCGATGTTCGTCTCCTCCGCGCAGACCGATGCCGAACTCGGCGCGCTGCGCGGTCAACGCGGCGCTCGACCCCGCGCACACGCCCGACGTGCAGCTCATCGCCGCCGAACTCGTCACCAGGCAGTCCTGCGGATGCAAGTGACCGGCCGGCAAGTCGCAGCGAACGGTTCTCAATAAGAAAGGTGCGAGGATTTCTCACATTTGCGCACAAGCGCACAAAACCATAAAGGGCGGCATCTCGGGACTTTGTCGATTTTGATGTTCGTTTCGGGCGTAGGCAGGCTCGCACCTTTCTTACTGAGAATGATTCGCTGCGACAATTGACGTGCCACCCCCCTACAGTAGAGTCCATGTCACTTGGTTTAAACATCCTTCTGATCTTCATATTCCTAGTGCTCGGATCCATCTTCTCCGGCACCGAATTGGCCTTGGTCTCCCTGCGCGGATCCCAGATCGATCAAATGGAACAGGAGGACGCCCGTGGCGCACGTGTGGCGGCAATCGCACGCGACCCCAACAAGTTCCTGTCCACCGTGCAGATCGGCGTGACGCTCTCCGGCTTCCTGTCCGCATCGTTCGGCGAATCGTCGATTTCGCCGTTCATCGTGCCCGTCGTGAAAAGCTGGGGCGTGCCGGCGAACATCGCCGCACCGCTGACCACCATCGTGCTGACGCTGATCATCTCGTACTGCTCGATAGTCATCTCCGAAATGGTGCCGAAGCGCATCGCCATGCAGCGCACCGAACAGATCGCCCGCGCCGTAGTGCCCGCGATAGACGTGTTCGCCAAGGTCTGCAAGCCGATCATCTGGCTCATCGGCAAGAACACGAACGGTATCGTGCGTCTGCTCGGCTTCGACCCGAACGAGACCGAAAGCGAGGTCTCCGACGAGGAGCTGCGCGTGCTCGTCAACACGAACACGTCGCTGAGCAAAGACGAGCGCACGATCCTCGACGACGTGTTCGACGCGTCCGAGACCATCGTCGCCGAGGTCATGCGTCCGCGCGCCGATGTCGTGTTCCTCGACGGTTCGCAGAGCATCAAGGACGCGGCGGCGTACGTGCGCGAGATGCCGTACTCCCGCTATCCGGTGACCGGCAGGGATTTCGATGACGTGATCGGCTTCGTGCATGTGCGCGACCTGCTGGACGTGCGCGACCCCAACGCGACGACCGTGGCCGACGTGACGCGAGAAGGCATTTCGCTGCCCGGCACGTCCAAGCTGCTGCCGAGCCTCGAACTGCTGCGCAAGCGCGGCATCCACTTGGCCGTGGTCATCGACGAGTACGGCGGCACCGACGGCATCGTGACGCTGGAGGACATGACCGAAGAGCTCGTCGGCGACATCCGCGACGAATACGACCTGCCCAGCGAACCAGGCGGCGAGCGCAAGGAGCAGCCCGCATTCGTGAGCGGCGTCGCCACCATCGACGCGAGCATGACCATCGAGGACTTCGCCGATCTGACCGGCATCGAACTGGAGGACGGCCCGTACGAGACCGTCGCCGGCTATTTCCTCGCACACACCGGCAAGATGGGTGCCGAGGGCGATGTGCTGCACTCCGACGACGGGTACGACATGACCGTCACCAAGGTCGACGGCCGCCGTATCGAAACCATCGAGGTGCGCAAGGCCGGCGCCCCTGACCACGCGCCGGTTTCCGCCGAATAGCGCGGCGCGGGCGGGAGGTCGCCGGCCATTGCCGATCATCGGCGCTGCGAGGAAATCCACCAGTTGATGATCGAACCGGCTGCGACCAGCAGAGCGCCGCACCAGAACGGCAACGTCAAAGACAACCCCAGCAATACCGCGCTGGCTGCCGTGGACAGCACGGGCGTGGCGTAAGAGGCCATCGCAAGCGTGCTCATGCTGCCGTGCAAGATTCCATAGCCCCAGCAGGCGTATCCGCCAGCGATGACCGCCGCGGCCGCCACCACAGCCAAGTAGCCCCAAACCGACGGCGCGGCAGACGGCCAACCTTGGCCGGAAGCGAAGTGGATGATCCACAGCGCCACGGCCACAAAGGGGAAGAATACGGACGTACCGTCGAATCCCTTGGACAGCGCGGGCGTGAACACCGCATACACCGACCATGCGAGCGCGCCCGCAAATGCCAGCAGATACGGCAGTGGATTCGCCGCGACATGCCCTGCGGCGAGCGCCCAGTCCAAGCCGCTGTTGCCGCCGACCGCCAGTATCACGCCGGCGGTGGCGACGACAGCGCCAGGCAATACGCGGAGCACAGCGCGGCCACGAGAATGGCGGGGCGGCTTGCCTGCGCTGCAGTTTGTGCCGCACTGGACCGAGTCATCTTGAGCCTGCGCGTCGCTGGGCGCTGCGGGTTCCCGTCCTATCCCCTCGTTCCGCGCCGAACGCTTCTCGCCGCTCGGTACGAATGCCGCCGCCAGCAACACCATCATTGTAGGCCACAGGTAGTTCACCAGACTGACCTCCACCGACGAGGCCGCCGAAGACGCCAGACCGATCGACAAGGAAATCGACGACTCATAGAACACGAACAGCAGGCCGCCGACGATCAGATACGTTCGCGGATACTTGCGCAATGGTGCCGGCCGGCGAAAAACCAGCAGCAGCACCGCGCCGCAGGTGTATATCAACGCCGATCCCAGCGTCGCGCCGAACGCATCGGCGACCACGCGAACCAGCCCGGTCATCAGACTCCACAGCAGAATCGCCATCAGACCAATCATGGTAGCCTGCACGGATGGGCTGGGGCTCCGGCCGGCCTGGCCAGCCACATCGCGACGCGAATCGACCATATCTGCACGCTCCTTTTCGCCGCGGGGTCCGGCTGTGTACTCCAGTGTGTCCGCCGGCACCGACGCGGATGACGGCGAGTGGCGACTGACCGCGTTGACTGACGCGAATTGACCTGCCGTATTGTACCTGCTGAATGTGCAGCTACGTCCAGTCACGCCGTCTGCCGTGTTTCGTGTTGCCCCCCCCCCGCTGCACATGCCTTGCCCAGTCGCACCGCCGCATGTCCCATCTCTCAGCCCAGTCCGTGCCACACCAGCGTAAAAACGGCCCGAAATCAGCCTGGTGTGGCACACTGATTCCACCCGACCTGTACCGCTGATGATCATCAGCCTACGTTTCTGTTACGTCGCTCACTGTGAGCGATAACTATGCTGGCAGCTGACACATCGCGCAGGCTTCATCGATAAACTGGAGGGTGACTGATATCCCAGAAGGAAGGAACGAATATGACACTTGCATTCGTTGTGCCGGGACTGGACGAAGCCGCCTCCGAGAAGGCCATTGCCATTCTGCAGAACCGACTGAGCCAGGAGCAGGAGGCCGCGCTGGTCCTGAAGCACGCTCACTGGAACGTGACCGGGCCGAACTTCATCGCCGTGCACGAGATGCTCGACCCTGAGGTCGAGGCAGTGCTCGCGCAGGCCGATGAGACCGCCGAACGCATCGCCACGCTGGGCGGCACGCCTGACGGCCGCGCCGATGCCATCACCCGCAACCGCACCTGGAAGCCGTTCGACGTCGACGGTCGCGCCGGCACCGAGAAGTACCTTGAGGCCCTGATCGAGTATTACGACGCGTTCATCGCCGATGACCGCAAGGCCATCGCCGAGCTGGACGAGCTGGACGTGATCAGCTCCAACATCATCCAGGACCACGTGCAGGAGCTTGAGAAGTTCCAGTGGTTCATGCGTTCGCATCTGGCGTGACGCGATAGATCGCGGCAGACAGCAGGCAGCATGCATGGCGGGTGAATGCCCGCTCCCATGCACACCGGCATGGTCTGACGCAAAAGATGCACATCAATGATGGCGACGGTTCAGTGGCAATGCTGAGCCGCCGCCATCATTTGTTTTGCTGCCGCGACATGTCGGCAGCATGTTTCACGATATGTTTCACAGCAGTACGCGCTTGTTGAGTTCACGGCGCAGCTCACGCCAGCTCGGCAGATAAGCGCTCATCCGCCGCTGAAAATCAGCCCCGTGACCATTGGCCCACAGATGGGTCATTTCATGGACGAGAACGTACTCCAAAAATTGAGGCTCCATCAGACCAAGCTGAAGATTCAGCCGGATACGCCCGGTTTTCGGCGTGCATGACCCCCAGCGCGACGTCATGACCCGCAAGGTGACATGGCTCGGCGAACGCCCGACGATGGGCGCCCACTTGCGCAACAGCCCCGGAAGCGCGGCATCGATCGCGGCCGCGGCGGCATGTTTGCGCTCATCGGTCCACATGGCCGAACGGTCGAACATGGGGAGCTGCGGCTGATCGCCGCCCCGGCGGCCATCGACACCGTCATGCCCTCCATCACCGGCGGGAGCGCTGGGGAGGGGCGTCAACGTCTCGGCCTGCCGCAATGACATCCGTCGGGCCTCGGCCATACGCCGCTGCTGTTGCACGATCCACGAGTGCCGTTCATGAGCGAAACCAATGATCTGACGCTGGCTCATGCGCATCGGCGCCGACACCTCGACGGTTCCCAGAGGCGGCTTGATACGCAGATAGAGGTTCTTGATGCGCTTGCGCGTCACATGCAATTGCAGGCCGTCCACCTCAAGCACGGTCGACGCGGCGGCGGTTGAGGCGGACGCGGGTGCTTCTCGGGCATGACGACGCTGATTGGGCAATGGCATACGAGCCATTGTCGCAGACGCTGCCCCCAGTCAGTATGAGGCAAGGAATACAACGCCCCCGCTGGCGTGGGCCGTCGCGCAGCGACTGGGGGTGGTCTGACCAGCCACTGCACAGAACCACCCTCAGTCTCGCTGCGCTCAACAGCTCCCGCTAGCGGGAGCACAATACTGCGCACTCCGCGAAACCACCCGCGATCTCACGCCTTCACACACACAAAAACGGGAGCGCGAGGGCACTCGCACCCTCACGCTCCCGCATAATCGCTCAGCGGCGGCGGAACAGTATCACGCTTCCGCAGCGGCCTTCTTGGCGGCGCGAGCAGCGGCCTTGGCGGCCTTCTCCTCGGCCTTCACCTGCTCGATGTACTCGGCGTGCTTGGCACCCGGAGTCCAGCCGGTGTTGACGACCTTGACCTGCCAGATCCACGCGGCGGCGAAGAGCACCGCGGCAAAGATCAGCAGGCAGATGGCGCCACCGACAGGACCGAGGTGAGCCATGTTGCCGGTAATCGTACCGAACCAGCAGAAGTCGGCGTCACCGAAGGTGGAGTTGGCCAGACCGAAGCTGCCCATCACGGTCATCAGCACGGCCGGCAGGAAGGTAATCAGCAGGCCGTTGATGAACGAGCCGACAATGGCACCGATACGACCACCCGTGGCGTTGCCGAACACACCAGCACCACCACCATCGAAGAAGTGAGGCACCATGCCGGGCAGGATCAGCGCGACGCCCCAGACCGGGCCGAGCCACACGGCGATGATCGCCAGAGCCACCAGGCCACCGACGAAGGAGCCGAGGAAGCCGATCAGCGAAGCATTGGCGCCGTACGGGAACACAATCGGGATGTCCAGCGCCGGGCGGGCGCCGGGCACGACCTTGTTCGCAATGCCCTGGAAGGCGGGGACGAGTTCACCGAGGATGATACGAACACCGTAGAGGATGATGCTCACGCCGATACCGAACTGCAGAGCCTGCGCGAACGCGGCCATGAAGAACGAACCGTAGTTGTCGGGGTTGGTGGAGAAGATCTTGAACGCTTCCTTGGCCGGCAGCACGATGGCGGCCCACACGGAGAAGACCAGGTACAGCACGACCATGAGCAGCGTGGTGGAGACCATGGAGTCACGCAGGAAGCTCAGGCCCTTCGGGAAGTTGATGTCTTCAGTGGACTTCGACTTCTTGCCCACGCCGGCGCCGACAGCACCGGAGACAATGTAGCCGAGGGTGTTGAAGTGGCCGATCGACAGCTTGTCGCTACCGGTCACCCTGTTCATGAACGGCTGCGCGAACGCCGGCATGACCACCATGATCACGCCCATGAGGATGGCGCCGATGATCACGATGAGCAGCTGGTGGTCCGTGCCGAATCCCACGGACAGCACCACGGCCAGCATGGTGGACATGAACACCATGTGGTGGCCGGTCAGGAAGATGTATTTCAGCGGGGTGAACCGCGCGAGCAGCAGCATCACGATGAAGCTGAGCACGATGATGTACGCCGAGGAGGCGCCGTACTGGCTGGACGCCTGCGCGGTGATGACCTCATTGGTGGGCACGACGCCGTGCGCGCCGGTGGACTTGAGCACCAGGTCGCCGAACGGGGCCAGAGCCGAGGTGACGACGGTAGCGCCGGCACCCAGGATCAGGTAGCCCATGGCCGCCTTCAGGGCGCCCGACACGACCTGCCCGGCGCTGCGCTTCAGTGCGATCAGGCCGATGGCCGCGATGATGCCAATCAGATACGCCGGCACATTCAGTATTTCCTGGCTGATGAAATTCAGCACTTGAACGACAACGTTCATGGATTCCTTCTTTTCTTGTTATGGTTTCTGGCCGACATCTCACGCCGGCCGTAACGGGGAGCGTCTCAGTCGGCGTACTTCTCCAGCACCGACTTAATCTCGTCGGTGTCCATGAAGTTCGTGATGACTTCGACGGGCGTGGTGGTGCCTTCCAGCTCGGGCGCGAGCTCGGCGGAGGTGAGCACCAGATCGTTCATGTTGGCGGTGCCCTTGGCGCTGCCCGCATCGGAGGTGGTGACATTGACATCGACGCCAAGGTCGGCCGCGACCGATTCGACATTGACCTTCAACAGCACCGATGTGCCGATGCCGTTGCCGCATACGCAGAGGATGTTCATGATTCCCTCGTTTCTTTCGTTGGAATGACTGCCGTGCAGCCATTGGGTTTCAGTTATTGGATTCAGTCATGGAAGTGTGGGTGTGCCGCTCGCCGGCGGCCCGGCCCGGGTTGCGCCGCCCTGCTATTGATGCAGGATGTCGCGGATGGCTTCCGGCGTGGGGGCCGAGGCGAGCGCCGCGGTCTTCTTGGGATTGATCAGGGCCGAGGCGATAGCGGACATCACGGTGATGTGCTCGTTCTCGTCATGACCGGCCAGACCGATGACCAGCGATACCGGGTCGTTGGCCTTGTTGCCGAACTTCACCGGCGTGGACAGGCGCACCCAGCTCAGGCCGGTCTTCAGCACGGCCTCGGACGGGCGGGAGTGCGCGAGCGCGAGACCCGGGGCGATGACGATGTACGGGCCCATTTTCTCGACCGTCTCGATCATCTGATCCGTATACGCGTCGGTGGTGAAACCAGCCGCCACCAGTCCTTTGCCGGCAAGCCGGATGGCATCTTTCCAATCGGTGGCGGGAACGTCGAGCAGAAACGCGCTGTCCGGCAGGAACCCGTCAATATCGGCGACCATAGCATCTCCTCCGTGCTGAGCCATCCACCGCTGGATGGGTTGGTGATTTGCTGACACCATCGCGAGCAAATCGTTTCTTTCATCCGTCACTATACACCCTAAAATCCGCTTAGTAAACCCGGAAACCGATTTCTCAATTCTGTAATGAAATGGTATGATCTATACAGAAACCATTACGTCTGTCCACTGGAAACATTGGCAATAATCACGCCCATACGGCATCGCGGCGACCAATGAGCGCAATGTGCGTTCATGTATCCTATATACAACGGGCAGCGACGCGGTGCCCGGCAGAAGTAATCGAAGCAGACAATCCGAGGTGATGAACGATGAGCTCAACGAGTTCCATCACCGACGTCGCCGCATTGGCGCGCGTATCCAAAGCCACTGTCTCCCGCGTTCTTTCAGGGCGCCGCACCAAAGACGACAACATCGCGAAACGCGTGCGGGACGCGGCGGAACAGCTCAACTATCAGGCCAACTCCGCCGCCAGCGCACTGCGCAGCGACACGACCAATACCATCGGCCTCATCATGCCCGGCCCGACCGACCCTCTGGCAGCCCGACTGCTCGCGGAGTTGGAGCCCGAAGTCAACCGCTCGGGACGCCAGCTGCTGCTGGGCCTCGGCGACGACCAGCGAACCCAGACGGAACGCATCGAAGCCATGCTCGCCCGCCGGGTCGACGGGCTGGTGGTCATGCCGCCGCAAGACGCCAACACCGCAGCGTTCCTGGATGACTACATCGGCATGACCTCGCTGGTTCAGGCGTTCGGCCACTCCACGTCCTTCCACGTGAACTGGGTTGGCGTCGACGAAAGCGCCTCCATGAAGCTGATGCTTTCGCACCTTGCCGAGTACAACGCCAACTCCATCGCATTCCTCAGCGGCAACGTCAACTCCGCCAGCGCCGCCGAGCTGTTCGCCACGTTGCAGACGTCAACGAGGGTCATGAACCTGATGACCGAACCGGGTTGGACCACGTTCGGCGACAATTCCGCGAAGCGCGGGTATCACGACGTTATGAGACTGTTCGGGGACAAGGGCAACCGCCCGAACGCGCTCATCTGCGCCACCGACGATGTGGCGATCGGAGCGCTGATGGCGCTGAACCAACTGGGAATCCGCGTGCCGGACGAGGTCAAGGTCATTGGGTCGGGCGACTCCCCCGCGGCGGCCATCGCCGACCCGCCGCTCTCGTCGATTCTCCCGCCGTGCCGGCTCATCGCCCATGAAGCGCTGCGACTCATCAGCGTCAGTGCCAGCAGCAAACACTGGCTTCCGGCGCACACCGCGTACCCGCCGCAGCTAGTGCAGCGCGAATCGACCAGCGGGCCGCGATTCGGCTCCAGCGACATGGCGCTGCCCGACGACGAGAGCTGAAAACTCGATGTCGGTGCCCTGAGCGGCACGAATATTGCGCGAAAGGCGTGGATTACACGGCTATCTGCATTTCGAGGGGGTGATTTCGACTTCCCGAACATCTATCTACGTTTCAAGGGGTTGGTGACCGAGTAGGAACACTGCTAGAACCGCGTCATTCCAATAAGTGAATGGCTCATATACCTCGGATGCCTCTGTGCCGCAACCCCTTGAAATGCAGATAGATGTTCCGGAGACCGAAGATCACCCCCTTGAAGCGCAAATACCCGGCAAGCTCGCCTGTCAGGGCCTGAAAAACGCCACTGCACGAGGCGGCGACGCCTTGCGGCACAACGAAATGCCGGATCTCACATATGAGACCCGGCATGGATCGCATGTTCGCGCCGTCTCAGCCAGCGAGCGCCGGCACGGCAACAACGACCGGCTCATGCCACTACCGCGCGACGCCCCGCCTCTGATGTGCGCTTGGGCTTATGAACGCAGGGCGTCGGCACAGCGCCACACGATGGAGGCGATGCGGGCCAATTCCGATTCCGCGCTGACAGAACGCCACAAGTCGCAGTAGGTCTCGAACCAGCGCTCCAGACCACGCGCCACTCGAATCGAGACATCCTGCATGGCTTGCGGCCCTGCGGAAGAGCCTGCGTCCGGTTCGATCAACCCGGCCGACGCGCGGGCGATATCGCCGGCATCGACCGTGATGACGTCATGCCGCCGCGCAAGGCACAAGCCGACCAAGTTGAACCAGCGCTGCCCCTCGATGGCGGCCAGCATCGCCGGCACATCACGCCGAGCCGCACCCAAACGCGATGCGCGGCCGGCGGCGGCGCCGAGTCGCATGGCGTCGCACAGCAGCGCCTCGTTCGCCTCGGCCGCGCGGACGATATGCGGCGACAGCCCTTGCAGCATCGTGCGCCGAGCCTCATCAAGATCGGTACTGCCCAGCAGTCGGGCATCCCACTCCCGCCCGTATTCCCCGCTGAACCCATGCACGCCGAGATGCATCGCCGATGCGGCATCGCGATTCATCCGTCCGTCGCCTTCATCCAGCTCGCAGTACCAGACCATGTCATCCCAGCCGAACGCCACACGACAGGCGGCATCTCGCAGTGCCTCGACTATGCCGCCCGAACGGTCGCCGTATTCGACCTCGGCCACGCGACGGCACATCTCGGCACACGACCCATCGCCGCCGGCCGGCGCGCCCGCAATCGCGTCGGCCGCGCCACCGGTGTAATCGTCGCTCTCCGAGCTCGACGGGAGCGGCGCCGGGGAATCCCCGTCCGCGGCGGCCTTGTTCTCGCGGACGGCATCGGCGGCGGCATCGGCATAACCGGCAGCAGAGCCTTCTTCGCCGTCGCCGCACCCGGCCTCACCCTGGATATGAGCCATCGGATTCCACGCGCACTGCGCGCCGAATATCATGCCGGAAACCGCCATGCGCGGGTCGTTGACATGCCCGTAATCACCCCAGTCGGTCACCAGGTACCCGACCGCACCGTACTTCACGCCGTAGCGCGCGAGTCGGGAGATGTTGTTCCACGAGTCGTCGAGGCGCGGCAGCAGCGCATTCCAGCACCATACCGCCGAGCACACGTACTGCGGGGCCCCGGCCTGCGCGACGAGGCGTACCTTGTCTTCGCCGATGCCCGGCGCGTACAGCCAGTTGAGCAGCGTGACGTTATCCGGCAACAGGCCGAGAATCTGCGGCATCTCCACAGCGATGTCGCCCCAGAACATCGGCTCGCGGCCACGCTCAGACAAGTGACGGCACAGCTGCGATACGAAGTCGGCGTACATCGTGGCCACGCCGCGGCGTTCGGCTTCGGGCTTGGAACGGCCGCGACCCAAATCGAACGTCTCATCGCCGCAGATGTTGAACTTGCGTGTGCGGAACAGCTGCATGTAAGCATCGATCAGCTTGAACGAGAACGCGAGGGACTCCGGTTCGGTGATGTTGAGCGTGTGGTGACGCTGCCGCTCCACGAAACCGTACTGACGGTCGGCGTCCTCGGGAAACTCGCCGAGATGGCGCAGCTCGCGCGTGCGCATCGCCATGTACTGGTGTCCGAAAGTCGAGACCGACGGCACCAGCTCGATGCCGAGCCGCGCGCAGTATTCGTCGAACGTGATGATGTCGGCGGGCTTGAGCGGGCTGGTGCCGCGCCAAGTCTCGCTCAGATCGTCGAACATGAACGTGTGCTCGATGTATAGCTGAAGCTGGTTGTACTTGTACAGGCACAGCCGGTCGGCCCATGTTTTCAGCCAGTCGAGCGTGGGGACGCGGCCGCGCGTGGCGTCGAGATAGTAGCCGCGGACCTTGTACGCCGGTTTGTCCGCGATGACGAGTCGAGGCAGCGCCGGCGCGCACTGACGGATGATCTGGCGAAGGGTCTGCACGCCGTTGCGCACGCCTTCCGTATCGCCGCCGACGACGTCTATGCCGGAGCGTGCGATGGTCAGGCGGTATTCCTGCGGCTCCAGGGATGAGGGGTCGAGTCTCAATGTGATGAACGACTTCCAGCATGAAGCGTGTGGCGGAACCGGGTGCGCAGTCGCGGCATTTGGCGCGGGCAGTCCGGCCACCATGACATCGCTGGCGATGTCCCAGCGCAGGCCCGTCGCCGCTTCGATATCATCGGCAAGCTGGGTCGGGAAAACGCCGGCGATGTCATCGATGTCGCGATCTTCCGAGATGCGGCCTACGAGCGGCAACGCGACGGGTACCGGAGCTCCGGCATCATCCGAATCGGCAGCCTCCCCGTTCAATGTCACGGATTGCGGTTCCGGAATGAGATCGAATGACATGTCTTCATCGCCACAACAGTATCGATACTGCACTGTACACCCTTTCGTCGCAGGAAGTCGGTCTGGCCGCCGATGCGCCAGACATCACCATAGCCATCACCTACAGTAACCCATGTCCCTTATCGGCGCACCCGCGATTGTCGACGCAGGAAGCCATGTGAAGACACACAACGACGATAACGACACGCCGAAAGCCACAAAAAACCGACTGGATTTGACACATACGGCAATTCTGGTATTCTAGTTCATCGTGCGCTTTTGAAGTGTATGGATCGGGCCCGTAGCTCAGGTGGTTAGAGCGCATCCCTGATAAGGATGAGGTCGGAGGTTCAAGTCCTCCCGGGCCCACAGGAAAATTGCAGCGGCTACTTCAGCCGCTCTTTTTTTCTCACTGACAACGCCGCAACGGCGGAATCACGGGGCTATAGCGCAGCTGGTAGCGCATCTGCTTTGCAAGCAGAGGGTCGCCGGTTCGAACCCGGCTAGCTCCACTCTCAGAACCCTTGGAATCAAGCTGATTCTGAGGGTTTTTCTATTTGCACTTTCTGCTCGTTTCCATCTCGAATCAGCCAAAATCGTCAGGGCTAATGGCACGCGGATGGCACAGAGCCGGCTCTCACCGGTTCAGCGCCACGCCATTACTTGCATCACGGAATCGCATTGATAGAATTGAGCAGACCTTCACACAGAGGCAAGGCTCACCCCAACGATCACATGGCAGTGATCCCCGAAACAGAAGCAGAGAGCATGTAATGACGCATATCACATCACACCGTCGGAGCGGCAAGCTCTGGCGCTCAATCATGGCGGCCATCGCCACAGCAGCGATGGCGCTGTCGCCGGGAGCCGCAGCCTATGCGGCCGACGCCGACGCCACCGCACCAGCAACCACCGCGTCCGCAAACCTTCGAGGCGCATGGAACTTCGAGAACACCGCGGCCGGCGACCGCGAAGCGGCCAACAACGGCGGCTCCAGCAGCGCAACGGCCCAACTCATCGGCGACGACATCTCCATCATCGCCGACCCCGCCGGCGTATTCGGCAACGTACTGCACTTCGGCGCGGGCGCGTCCAGCTACATGAAAATCAACCAGTACGTCAACACCGGAGCCGGCAACGCGTCATTCGCGATGTGGTACCGGTACGATACGACGCTCGACCCGACAGGCGACAAGCCTGCGGTGCTGTTGCAGCAGGATGGCGCCGGCCGCTCCCTGCTTACGCTGCGCCCGTCCAACCAGTACCACACGTATGTCAACGCGACCGACGTTCTCAGCAACAATACGGTGGCACGCGGCGGATGGCAGCATATCGCCGTTTCCTTCGACCAGACGAGCCGCAAGGTCAAGTTCTATGTCAACGGCGCGCTCGACAGCGAAAAGAACATGGGAACCTCGGCCGTCAACGCCGTCACCGCGCTGCTGGTCGGCTCGCACAAGAACATCGGCACCATGGACCCGCATTCGATGAAGGGCGACGTGGACGACATCCGCGTATATGATGCCACGCTTACCGACGACCAGGCAGCTGCGATTTACGCCGAGCAGGGCACGGCCCTTGCCAGAAAACAACTCGGCACACTGGTCTCGCAGGCCGACGCGCTGCTGGCCGCGGGAGAGGTCGACGCCGCGTCGGCGCAGGCGCAAGCACTCGCCACGGCAAAACGCAACGCGGTCAACGCCATGGACAACACCTCCGGCAGCGCCGCCGCGCGGATGACGGCGATGAATGCCGCGGGCACGGCGCTCCAGACGGCCATCACCGCGTATCAGGCGCATGTACCGATCACGCTCACGGCCGACCCCAGCACCGTGGAGCGCACGGTCGACAGCGCTTCCATCTTCGGCGTCAATCATCGGTACGCCTTCAACGGGTACGGCAGTTTCGACCCCGATACGATGCGTGTGAAAGACGACTTCACCGCACTGTACAAGCAGGTCGGATTCGGCTCGATTCGCTACCCCGGAGGCACGATTTCCAACCTGTTCAACTGGAAGACCACCATCGGTCCGCGCGCCCAACGGCTCAAGCAGGTGCACGGCTTCTACAACAACCCCGGTCAGGGCGGCATCGAACCGAATTTCGGCATCGGTGAAATCGCGACGTTCGCGGACGAGGTCGATTCAGAAATCGTCTATGTGTACAGCCTCGGCCGCGGCAACGCACAGGACGCGGCGGATCTGATCGAATATCTGAACGCGCAGGTCGGCACCAATCCCAACGGCGGCATCGACTGGGCGAAGGTGCGCGCAGACAACGGACACCCGCAGCCGTACAACGTGCGCTATTTCGAAATCGGCAACGAAATGAACCAGGCGTGGGCCAACTCCGACGGCACCGCCTCGCAGGGCTACTGGACCACCGCGGTGAGCGGCGGCAGCGAGCAGGCGTACACGGAGGGCGGCACAGCGAGCTTCACCAAGCAGTACGCCGTGAGCCTGGAGGATTGGAACAAGGCAGCGTCGGTCAGCGACGGCAAGGCCGGTCTGACCCGTTACATGCGCTACGCCAACGTCAACCCGAAAATGAACGGCGACGATGGCGCGATCGTCGACGACCCGTCGTTCGTGGCCGTCAACAAGGGCAGCGTCAGCGTATGGGTCGGCAACGACCAGTCGAACGAACAGTGGCGCATCGTGGACGACTTGGAGACCGCCGGTGCCGGCGACAAAGTCGTGCAGGTCGATTACAGCACGGGCGCGCTGAGGTTCGGAGACGGCGTGCATGGTGCGATTCCGGCCAAAGGACAGCAGGTTTATGTCAGCTACACCGTTGACCGCGACGGGTTCGTCAAGATATCGAAGGCCATCAAGAACACCACCGACCAGATCAACACGGCCGAACAGCGCACGGACGGCACACGGCACACGGCGAACGTGTACACCAGCTACGAGTCCACAGGGTTCATCACCCGCATGGCGAACCTGAACGCGAACCAGTGGTACGACGGCATGACCATCCACCCTTATTCCGGCACCCCCACGGGAGCCACCGCGGGCGCATGGTACGACGACGCGATGAAGAAGGCCGAGACGGCGGGCGTCAACCGCGTCAAGGAGTATGTGAGACTCATGCCGGCAGGCAAGGTGCCGGTCATCAGCGAATACGGCATTTTCCGCGATACCAGCGCGCTGGTCCGGTCGCAATCGCACGCGCTGTACATCGCCAAGGTCGCGCTGGAATATGTTCGGCTTGGCAGCCCCTATATTCAGAAGCACTGCCTGATCGACTGGTACAGCAGCGGCGCCGACTCGCTCGGCCCGACCCAGCAGGCGGTTATTCAGGCCGTGCCGGAAGACGGCGCAAGCACGGTGACGGGCGAGGGGCGGTTTGGGTTCTTCCTGACGCCGAGCGCGTATGCCCTGCAGATGCTCGGCAATGGCATCGGCGACAGCGTGCTGACTTCGACGCTCGGCTCGACGCCCACGTTGGGCAATGGCGCAACATCTCTGTCTGCTTTGGTTTCCAAGGATGATGATGGCAATCTGCGCGTGATCATCGTCAATCTGGATCGCGCGCTCGGCCGCACGATGAAGTTGAATTTCGGGCAGGATCTGTCTGGCCGAGTCGCGGATGTGCAGACCATGGACGCAGCAATCAACGCAGAGAACACGTTGGAAAACCAAGATAATGTGACTCCCGTTGACAGCAGCGTCACGTTCGATGCGGCGACGCCGACGGTCACCGTCACGCCGCATTCGTTGACGACGCTGAAGATTCGGCCGCGTGCTGCCGGAACGATCAACGCGGCACCCGTCATCACCGCCAGTGACCGGACCATTACGGTCGGTGACGCTTTTGATCCGCTTGACGGCGTGACCGCGCACGACGCGGAGGATGGCGACATGCCGCTCGCTGCGGCGAATGTGACCGCCGATGATGTGGATCCCGATACTCCGGGAACCTATCACGTCACTATCACCGTCACCGACAGTCAGGGAGCCACTACCTCCAAGACCTTTACGGTCGTCGTGCAGGCGAAGGAAGGTGGGGAGACTCCGGAGCCTGAGCCTGATCCCTCGCCGGGCCCCGAGCCCACGCCGGAACCTGCACCCAAGCCGGCACCAGACGAGAAGACGGATCAAGCAGCCCACCAGAAGCCGGATGACAAGACAAATGGGCAACAGGCAGACAACGGCAAAACAAAGTTGTCGCATACTGGTGCCAGCGTCCTGGTCGCGCTGACCTGTACCGCAATGCTCGCCATCGGAGGCGGTCTCATCGCCACATTCCGTCGTAAGCGGAGCTGATGGAGCGCGTGCCCCGCGGTCGAAGGTCGCATGGTCGGCCACCCCCTGGCCGCGGGGCACATAACCCGTTGTTGCGTCCCTAAGTGCGCGCCGCCTATGAGAACGGAATCAGGTGCGATTCGCGACATCAGAGCGTCACGCTGTGCGGGTACCGTCACCGTGCGCGCCCGCACAGCGTGACGCATTCTTCAAGAACCCAGTGATTGCAATGGTTCCGGAATGCCGTCACGCTGTGCGCCCCCGCACACGGTGACGGTACCCGCGCAGCGTGACGCATTATCCCCGGAAAACAGCGGGGGTGCGAGTTCTGGTTAGGCTTTGGCCAGTTGGTCGCGGATTTCGGTGAGCAGCGCGATTGTCTGCTGCTCGGCGGTGGGCTCGGGTTCCTTGCCTTCGTCGGCGTCCTCGGCCTCACTTTCCTTGAGCTTCGCCTTCGCCAGCAACGCATCGGACATGTCACGGAATTTGTTGATCGGCACCAGGATGAAGAAGTAGACGGCGACGGCGATGATGAGGAAATTGAGCAATGCGCCCAGAATCGCACCGACCGACACGGTCGCCCCGTTGAACGTGAACGCAAGCAGACCGTCCATGTTCGGCTTGCCGAAGATCATGGCGATCAGCGGATTGATGAGATGGTTGACGATCGCATTGACGACGGCGGTGACCGCACCGCCCATGACGACGCCGACCGCCATGTCAATCATATTGCCGCGGGAAATGAACTTCTTGAAACCATCAATCATGACGCCTCCTATGGTGAGAGGATTCGCAGGCGCAGGCTCGTGTCTGCGCCCGGATGCGCGGATTGCAACCCGCGCATCGTCACCTCCCAGACTATCGCATCATTCTCGTGGCATTCCGCGGCCGCCCCGCTTCAGGCACGGGTCACGTGGCCGCCGAATTGGGCGCGCATCGTGGAGACCACACGCAGGATGTCGTCGGCGCCGCCGCGCGAAGCCTGCCGGGAGTAAAGCGCCGCCGCGGTGGCCGTCGTGGGGACGCCGAGTTCCAGCGCCGGTTCGACGTCTCGCGAACCGTGGCACGCGAAGTCGCGAAAAGCCTCGAAACAGCCAAAGTCGTCACCGTCCGTCGATGCATCGGGCTCGTCTCCCAACCGGTCGAGGAGTGGGACGCGCTCAGCACCCAGATCATCCATTGGAAGCTGCACTCCACACACCGTAAGGAGCAGCTGCGCACCCTCACCGAACTGCGCCTCGCCATCGAGCCGGCCGCAGCGATCTCGGCCGCCCGATACACGCCGATCGACGTGAAATCGCGGCTCCCCCTGCTCGCAGCGGAGCTCCGGCACACCGGCGAGAACGGCAGGCTCGACGAATTCCACAAGCTCGACATCGAATTCCACTCGCTGATCTTGCGCAACAGCGGCAACGAGATGTTCGCTTCCCTATCCACCATCATCGCCACCGTGCTCTCCGGACGCGTCGAACTGCACATGTACCCGCAAAAGCCCAAGCCGGAAGCCCTCGACGCACACGACGCCGTCGCCCAGGCGATCTGGCAGAGCAGTCCGGACAACGCGCGCCAGGCCATGCACCGCATCGTCGACGAAGTCGCCGAAACGCTGCAGCTCAGCTGACGCACACATCCGCGCCACATCCTGAGCAATTTCTTGTCGCCCCTTGACACCGCACCTACAATAAAACCGTCTTATTGATAACCCAACCATTAAGGGGAGAATTATGCTCACTGACGAGTATGTGAAGCGCGTCTACGCTCAGGTCGAACAGCGCGACGGCGACCAGCCGGAGTTCCTTCAGGCTGTACGCGAGGTGTTCGAGACCATCCAGCCGGTAGTCGAGAAGCACCCGGAGTACGAGAAGGCAGGCGTGCTGGAGCGCATCGTCGAGCCGGAGCGCGTGGTGAAGTTCCGCGTGGCCTGGACCGATGATGAGGGCAAGGTGCAGGTGAACCGTGGTTACCGCGTGCAGTTCAACTCCGCCATCGGACCGTACAAGGGCGGCCTGCGCTTCCACCCGACCGTCAACGAGAGTGTCATCAAGTTCCTCGGCTTCGAGCAGATCCTCAAGAACTCTCTGACCACGCTGCCCATGGGCGGCGGCAAGGGCGGCTCCGACTTCAACCCGAAGGGCCGTTCCGACGCTGAAGTGATGCGTTTCTGCCAGGCGTTCATGACCGAGCTGTGCCGCCACATCGGCCAGTTCACCGACGTTCCCGCCGGCGACATCAACGTGGGTGGCCGCGAGATCGGCTACCTGTTCGGCCAGTACAAGCGCATCCGCGACGAGTACTCCGGCGTCCTGACCGGCAAGGGTCTGGAGTTCGGCGGCTCGCTCGCCCGCACCGAGGCCACCGGCTACGGCGTGTGCTACTACACCCAGGAAGCCCTGCGCGTGCTGAAGAACGACTCCTTCGAGGGCAAGACCGTCGTGGTCTCCGGCTCCGGCAACGTGGCGATCTACGCCGTGCAGAAGGCCGAGGAGCTGGGCGCCAAGGTCGTCACCGTCTCCGACTCCAACGGCTATGTCTACGATCCGAACGGCATCGACGTGGCCGTGGTCAAACAGATCAAGGAAGTCGAGCGCGGCCGCATCAAGGAGTACGCCGAGCGCGTGCCGTCCGCCGAGTACCACGAGGGTTGCTCCGGCGTGTGGACCGTGCCGTGTGACATCGCGTTGCCGTGCGCCACCCAGAACGAAGTCAACGGCGAGTCCGCCGAAGCTCTGGTGAAGAACGGCTGCAAGGTCGTCGTCGAAGGCGCGAACATGCCGTCCACCCCGGAGGCCATCGAGGTCTACCAGAAGAACGGTCTGCTGTACGGCCCAGCCAAGGCGGCGAACGCCGGTGGCGTCGCCGTTTCCGGCCTGGAGATGAGCCAGAACAGCTACCGTCTGTCGTGGTCCTTCGAAGAGGTCGACGCCAAGCTCAAGAACATCATGGAGACCATCGTCGCCGACTCCCTGGCCGCCGCCAAGGAGTACGGCCACGAGGGTGACCTGATGCTTGGCGCCAACGCCGCCGGCTTCGTCAAGGTCGCCAACGCCATGGTCGCGCAGGGCATCCTGTGATCGCGTAGGCGCGTAACGTTTGGCGCGCATTCGCGGATAGCGCGAAGGCCCGCCGAAACCAGTATTCGCATTGGTTTCGGCGGGCCTTCTGTATCCTGCAGCAGGTTTGGCCGCCCCAGTCGCTTCGCGACAGCTCCCCTCCAACGGGGGCGGCGCGCGATCACCGGGTCGCCATCATGTCGATTGCCCCCCGCATCCGGAGAAAGTCCCATCCCGCAGGCCAGAAACGGGACCTTTACGGGATGAGGCACGGGCTGCCACCAACCCCGCGCTCTCAAAACTCGCAGATACAAGGCTAAATCCAACAAAAACGGCCCGTATCCGCGAGTTTTGAGAGCGCGATTCCCGCAACAACGAAAAATGCCGGCGGGGAATGATGGCCGCCACCGATTTCTCAGCGGCGGCCATCCCGACATGCCAGAATCTTGGGATGGCGGCTCGCGCCTTACTCGGCGCGGCGACGCAGCAGCACCACGCCGACACCGGCGGCCAGCAGCAGGACCGCGTCCACGGCGAACGCCATCGTCGAGGCACCCGTCTTGCTCAGGCCGCTCGGCTCGGTGGCATCCACCTTGCCGTTCGGGCTCGGCTTGACCGCCGGCTCCTGCGGGCCGGGCTTCTCGCCATCAACCTTCACCAGAGCCTTCCGGGCGGCCTGCAGCGCGGCAAGCGCGTCAGCCACCTAGGCGGGAGTCGCGTCCTCGTCGGCGGCGACCTTCTTCGCAGCGTCGAAGGCGGCCTCGAACTCGTCCGAGCCGGACTCGTACTTGTCCTCGGTCAGCTTTTAGGCGGCGGCGATCGCGTTGTTCAGCGCGGTCTTGTCGGCGGCCTTGACGCTCACTTCGAAGGTCTTGGAGTACTCGGTGTCCTTGAGCGTCACCGTGAACGTGGCCTTGCCGACCTTCGCGAACGGCTTCGCGTAATCCACAACGGCACCATCGGCGTCAACCGCGGCAACCCTACTGCCAAAAGGCCTGAAAGCCTAAGCTCCTGCGACTGGGCTTGAACCAGTGACCGTCCGATTAACGGTTCCAGCTCTCACTGCCATAGGCGCTTCGGTTACCCTTGCCTCTGATGATACCGCCATCGCGGATTTCGTCATGTGGGAGGCCGAGCTGATGGAAGACTTGAACCCTGATTCGGTCGAAGAGATGTCCCCAATTCCCCGCGCCGAGGCGCACGCATAGAATTGAAGACCCCGCCCGGCGGCCCCGGGCGACCATATAACCATCGTTCTTCGCAGAGAGGGAAGCCACTGCGCTTCCCTCTCTCTTTTTATGCAAGGGAGCATCATGACAAGGAACTGGACAAACAGGAACAGCTACGGCTGCGAGCATGTCAGGCCACGCGATGACTGGGGCGAAAGCGTCGAGCAATGGCTGTCAAGCATGCTGGCGATCGGACGCACGCCGGAGACTCTGAGAACTAGATGGTATCAGATCGCGCGCTTTTCCAGGATCGTGGACAGGCCCATCGATCAGGTGGACGCCGACGCGGTGATCGCGTTCTTCCTGCAAAGCAGCATGGACCTTGAGGTCAAGCGTAACGCGCGCGCCTGCGTGAAGGTCTTCTACCAGTGGGCGGTCGCACACCGGATCGCCGACCACAATCCCATCGACGAGGTGCCCGTCATCCCCACGCGCCCCAGGGGCTGGCTGATCTGCCCGGAGCATGCCATCAACGAAGGCCTCAAGTCACAGGACGAGGACGCGGTGCTGGCCGTGATGTTCGGCGCGTGGATGGGCCTGCGACGCTTGGAGATGGCGCAGATCAACATCGCTACCGACATCGAGGACAACCCCGAGGAGATGCGCCTGCTCGTCCACGGCAAGGGCATCAAGGAGCGGGTGCTGCCTGTGCCGGGCGAACTCGCCCGAGCGATACGCCGGCGCGGCGGCGACTGGATCTTCCCCGGACGCTTCGACGGCCACGCCTGCGCGGATTACGTCGGCACCCGCATCAAGGAGGCCACATCGTTCCCCAGCCACAGCCTGCGGCGTAGGTTCGCCACCTTCGCCTACTACCGCACCGGCTGCGACATACTGCTGGTGTCCCAACTGCTCGGCCATTCCAGCGTCAGCACGACCATGCGCTACATCGGGATCAACACCGACCTCATGCGCGACGCCATGGAAGCCACGACAAGGGCCGACGTGTCGGAATGCCGACAGAGGGAGGCCGTGACCGCGTTCATGCCGGCCAAAACCATGCAGGGCCTCACGTTCGGGGGCTAGACATCCTGATGACCCTCACCGCAGTTTTCGGCATGCCGGATATGCGGTAAATACCGGCATACCGAAAACCGACAGTTCATTTGGTGTCAAAATATCTTCTTCACCGCGTTGACAACCAACGGCCCCACCTTGCTGACGACCTTAGGACCATATTTCTTGGCGACGGCAAGGGCACCGCCGGCAAGGCCAACGGCCAGGACCGCCTTGTTTCGATCCTTTTTCGTGGAGCAGTCCAGGCACAGTCCCAATTCCCTGCGGGACTCCGGTATCGCGTGCCTGCACACGGAGCAAAGAGCTTGCTCGGATGACGAAGCGGCTCGGGATTCCACGTCAGTCTTCTTCTTGAATGGGTTCATCTTCCGTTTCCTTATCGGTTATCGCAGAGGCCCCATCCGGTCGAGGCCTATAGGGTTCGAGCAATCCCGACGGAATGCCTTGCTCCAAAGACATGCCACCAAGGAGCGAGATTCTCTTGGAAAGCTCTGCGAACTGGTCCACAAGTTCCGGCATCTTCCTCTCGGATGGAAGTCCGCCGTCGATGACGAGAAGGGTATCCTCATCGAGTCCGTTCGCTTTGATGAATTCGCTGAACTGATCTAGGCAGGCACGGGCGGCACGTTCCTGGCCAAGCATCGAATATCCCTCGCCCTCCACACGCACTACATTCGTGATCTGCACGAGGTCATCGAACGCATCGGCAGCCGCCTGATGTATACGTTCGTTGCCATTGAGAGATTCTCCCAGACGTCTCACAAGCGCCAGCGGGTTCCGATTCAGATCGATGTCCGACTGCTCAATCAGGTAATTGGCGTTCTGGGTGAAGTTACGCATCAATGTGCGCTTTGCATCGGTGGCGGAGGAAAGAGCCTGCATGATCAAAGCATCCCTCAGCCGCGAATCCTCGACCTCCCTGGCCTGCATGAGCTTGTCCCACGCGCCCTCGGCCAAAGCAAGCCGATCATTCTGCAGCCCGATCCTGATGCCCTCCAACTGATCACGCAGGCTTCGAACCTCGGCAAGGACCATGGAAAGCGCCGCCTGCGTCTCCAATTGACGCATGGCATTGGTCACGTCCGGCGGCACGGTCTCCATATTGAGACGAACCTGCTTGTATATGCCCTTGTCATCGTAGACAAATGGCATGATGCGTCCCTCGGAGTCCAGACGGAAGCGCAGTCTGCCCTCCTTGACCATCTTCATGATCTCCGCTGGCAGATCGGCGACCATCCGCACTTTGTCATCGCCGAGGAATTCCTTGACGAAGCCCACTAGGGCGGGAGCGACGACTTGCAGAGACTCCCAGTCCTTCAAAGACCCCAGCCATCTTGCCACGGCCCTTCTTGCCTGGATTGGCATCTCCGACGTTTCCTCCGTCAGAGAACGAGACTTGGGATCCCAGCGTTCTATGCTCATCTTGATGCGCGGGACCACTTCGTATTCGATGGATTGGTCCGCTATCGGCGTGGCCGGATCGTTCCCCGCATAACCGCAATACGGGCATGTCAAGGCCTTATCGGAGATACTGGTTCCGCAATCCGGACACATGATCATTGCCACGCCTTGCTCCCCTCCTGATCAGCGTCCGTATGGGCCCCCATGAACCTGGATCCGTTGAAGTGCATCATATGATCCGGGGTGTCGGCGCACCAAGCCTCGGTCTCCCATGCGAGTTGGGCGAGGTAGCGTTGCATGGTGCGTCGGTCTGGGAAGCAGGAGACGAGCACTGCATCGTTCCACTGGTCCGCGAACAGATCATGCAGCTCGTTCTTGCGGGTCACGTCCACCGGTCCGTGCGTGCTGGCGGCTTCCATGAGGAACAGCCATCTCCTGCGCTCGTCCCATGCGATGACATCCGGGGCCTTCTCCCTTGCCTTGAGACTGATGCCGAGGTCGTCGAGGAGATCTGCGTCAATGACGCCGTGCTTGTGGTCGGTGTCATCAATGAATGCCACTTGGCATCCGGGAGCGAATCGTGGCAGCATTTCCTCGACCATCGCCTTGATCAGCACCGACTGGCCGCTCGGAGACAGTTCAAGTTCCTGTCCCGAGGGAAGATGCACCGGGGTCTTGGGCATGTGGCGTCGCTCCTCGACCAAGGAACGGTAGGACAGGTGGTCGGAGAGGAACCGTTCGATCTCGGATTCAAATCTCGGTTCGCGATAATGACGAAGCACTTCCAAGGCTTCGTCGGTCACGCGGTAGTTCCATTTCGGGGAGTTGATGGGTCGGTCCGGTTGGTCGGCGTTCTCCTCGACCAGTTGCGCGATGACGAACTGGTGCGGTGTGAAGCGTCGGATGGTCTCTCGCGTGTTCGCTGCGTATTCAACACCGTACTGGTCACGGATCCAGTCCATGATGGCACGGGTTCCCAGCATGGGATTAGTGGCCCGGGCCCAGTCGTCGCCGGGCTTGAGTTGTAGGAGCGCGAGCAATGTCATGGCGCTTCGCTCGTTAAGTTGTTCCCTGCCGACCTCGAAGTCACGCAATGCTTCGATGGCTTCCTCGATCAGCTGGCTTTTGTCCATGAGAACATTCCCTCCAAGGTATGGTCAATGCTTTGCTGGTCCACCGCGTCGTTCACGGGCAGCAGGTCGGATAGTTCCGCCAGCTGCCTCGGTGATGGGCACGGCAGCTGGCGTAGGTCGGTGGCGTTGACCTGTGTGCTGCCCGACACCTGGCGGTACCATTCATCAACGATGCTTGACGTCAGCCAAAGGGTCAGGCCTCGCGCGACCTTGTCGTTCAACGGCACCGTCCGGCGGGAGGTGCCCTGGTGGACGTAGTTCAGCTTGTTGTCCGCCACGTACTCCGTGTCGCTGCGCAGATACGAGGCGTAGATGCGGTGCCGTTGTTCCTTGGCGGAGAACCTGTTGACCAGGCAGTAGCTGCCCGAGGGCAGCACAACGTTGCGTGAATCCGCCTTGCCCGTGACCCACTGTTCTCTGTCGCACTTGACCGGATGCACGGTCGTCATGCCCCGCTGGTTGTCGGACCAATACAAAGGGTGGCTTCCCGGCTTCTCGGTGGCCGACAGCAGGTCGCGGTTGCGGAACCACACGAGCTTGCCGGTGGACACCCACATACCTTGCTCGGACAAGGTCTTGAATCGGGAGAGCCGAGGATCCTGACGTTCGACGCGCAGGATGCGGTCCCTACCCATGGTCAGCGCCTCCAACGGAATAAGCTCGTGCGGCTGCCGGCCCAACGGAATCTCCGGGGAGATCCCGTCATAAACGGCGATTGAACCGATTTGCTTTCGCTTGGACACCTTGAGCAGCATGATCTCCTGGAGGATGTCCATGTCCTTGAAGTGGTCCTGCCGCGAGCCGTAAACGGCCAGAACGTCAAGGCTGCATTCGTCGAGCAACCATTTGCGGAAGTCCTTGAAATACTCGCCGTTCATCCATGAACGAGGAATGATGGCCACGCATTCCCCTCCTTCGGCCAATGCCTGGATAGCGATCACCAAAAAAGCGGTGTACAGGTTGGTGATCTTCACACCGCCGCTGGCAGTGGGAATGGTGACGGGACTGATCTTCTTATACGGCGGGTTGAGAATCACGCGATCGAATCTGTCATCGAGCAACACATCGAACACCGATTTGGCGATGACCTCGACATCATCACAGACCTGTCGGATAGAAACCTCGGACGCCTTGGCAAGATCGGTGTCCTGTTCGATGGCTGTGACGCCACTGCCGGCTGGCGCATGCGCGGCGACCATTGCAGCTAGGATCCCCGTGCCCGAACCGAGATCAAGGATACGCACGGGCTCAACGGCAGGAGTGAACAGTCCGGCCGCCTGCTCGGCAACAGGGGCGGGCGTCAGAAACTGTTCCCACTGCTGCTGCCGCTCCCGGAGACATCGGCTTGCCACGGTTGTCAAGCACCCGTCTGACGATGATGAGAACGTTGACTCTCTCGTCAATGCCGGACGCATTCTTTCTTCCCTCGGCTCGGTCGGCCCGGGCATCGTCCTTTTCCAGAATCCGAGTCATCGCCTCTGCATAACGCCATACCTGCTCTCGTATCTCCTCTATCTTGATATCACGACCATAGCGTTTGAATTCCACAATGGTCTCACGATCAGGAGCCGTCAGATATTTGATATCCACGCGGCTGTTCGACCCCGAATCCGACGAAAAGTCCAGTTTGTATTCTTCTTCGCCTATTGTCCGGAACGCTTTTTCCTTCTCAGCGTTGCGCGTTGCGCGCTCCCATGCTGGATCGAGAAGCCAAGGATTGTCCGAAACGAAGTCACGCGTGGCGTTTTCAAGCTCGTTGGCTTTCAACATGGATTCCAACTTGTCTATCACTTCGAGGCGCGTACGCACGACCTGCGCGTATTCCATGTTTTCGTAGTCTTTGTAAGACGTCAAATATAATGGCCATTGGGCTAAGTACTCGTTTGATGGCGATTTGATTAAGGTCGGTTTGCCTAGGAAACAGGAACGTTTGGTGTTGGCGTGGGCTGAAATACACCGTGAGGATCTCGAGTCCAGTTGGAAGTGTGTGGAGGCCCATGTGCAACCCGGACACATCGAGCCGCTTAGGTAAGGAGGTTTATTCATGTGTGACGGTGTTGTTTTGGTGACTGACGCTGTTCCGTTGGACGGCCACCGTGTGGCGGTCAGGTTCAGCGATGGTTATAGCGGCGTCTTGGATATGGCTAAGTATTTTGGCTATCCGGCGTTCGCTGGGTTGAATGATCCTGCGGTGTTCGCTACTGCGCGGGCTGGTCTCGGTACGGTGTTGTGGGGTGACGGTGATATAGACGTCGCACCTGATACCGCGCGTGAGGAGGCCGTGCCGTTGGGCGCGTAGGCCGCGTTGATGAATCCCGGTTGCTTTTGCGGCCGGGATTTTGTTTATTCGAACGTGTTTGGCGGGGTTCCCCGTCTGATGAAAATACCCCAAGAGTGTTGCGTCACTCTTGGGGTTTTGCTTAAAACAAACGGATTTATAAGCCCTCTCATTGTAGCAAGGGGCTGCCCGTCATCTAACCCAAACCGCCATAAGGAAATCCAATGGCAGAAATGGCTTTTTACCGCCAGCCACGGCGCGCGGATGCTGAGGGAGTCGAACCCGCAGATCACCACTGTCGATCAGCACATGGAGATGCGCGGCAAGGTGATGGCCGACATCGTCATCAAAAAGATTCACGGCATCGACTCGCCGCGTACGGTGATGTTGCCGACCGAGCTGGTGGTGCGGCAGTCGGCGTGACCTGCGCAGGCTCGCAGCTGGACGCCGGCCGCGAGCCGTTGCGGGACCTCAGGATTTTGCGTCGGGGCCGACATCGGGATTCACGCCACCGACATGACTGCCGGCCGCCGCGACTGCGTCCAACGCGGTGCGCAGATGCGCAGGCGGAATCACCCTCCGCCACGCCATCAGAGAGGCCCAGTCGGCCACGATCCTGAAATACCTACGCCGCGCGGCCGGCCGCGACAGGCTCAGATCATGCAGGCCGCCGCGAATCGTCGCCAGCGTCACCACATCGCCGAGGTTGAGCGCCGCCTGGCGAATCGCCGTGATGTCCAGCACGGAATCCGCCTCGCGCATCGCCTCATCCCATGTGGGCTGCAGCATGGTCCGGTCGGACGTGCACACCAGCACGGGAATGCGGATGTCGAGCCGGCGCGACACCTCGGCCTGCGCATTGTAGATCGCCCGCATCCACCCGGCGCGGGGAAAGAAACGCTGCGGGTCCACCAGCGGATGGCGCAGATAATCCCAGTCGCCGCCGGTCTCGCAATCGATGCAGCGGCCGTAGAACCCCGGATCGCGCATCGGCATCACCGTTTTGCCGCCGCCCAGCTGGAACGCCTGCACCACGGGCGTCGACAGTATGCGGAACATGCGGTTGCCTTGCAATTCCAGCCAAGGCGAGTCCAGCGCGACCGCCTCGACGTGATGCGGCCGCTGCGAATTCAGCCACAGCACCGAGCTCAGCCCGCCCTGCGAATGGGCGACCAGCAGGATGCGCACCTGCTCGCCCTGCTCGGCGACGACCAGGTCGCGTAGGGCGTTGAATTCCGCCGCATAATCGTGCAGATCCTCGATATATCCAGGGGTCTGGCCATCCCGCAACGACCGCCCGAACTTGCGCAGGTCGACGGCGTAGAAGGGAATGCCGAGCGATTCCCAGAACTCGGATTCGTGACGGCGGTAGAAATAGTCGTTCCACCCGTGCACGTACATCACCGCGAGCCGGTGCCCGCGCAGCGCGAACCGCTGACGCCTCCATCGCGCGCTCATGGGCAGCTTCGAGGGGTCCCGGCGCACGAATGTGGCGACGATATCGCCTTCGTCATCATGGCCGAGATGGATCGTCGCCTGCTGGTAGCCGTCCATTACGCAGTCGGGCTGCCAGTCGTCCACGGTGGGGCGCGCGGTGAGTTGGATATGCAGCGGATCGGTCATGATTTCAATGTACTCGCGTCGCGGGAACCGACAGGACGACTATGCCCCGCATTATCTGAACGCGAACGCGAAATACAACAGATTGCGCAGCCATGTCGGAATGCGTCGACACAGGCGAGCCACGGATGGCGAGCCACACGGCGGTCGGGCGGCGGACCGCGACTGAGGAAAGGCTCCGCATGCCACGGCCGGCACAACGACAGACACCCCTTGTGACCGTTTACATCATCTGCGTATACTCGAACCTGTACGCGGTCGTCCGACGACGGCCGCACGCGTAAAGGAACAATGATGTCAACAACTATTCACGCGCCGAACAAGGTAGCATCAACGAGCGGCAAACCGACCCGGCGTCTGGCGAACCGCACTCGGACGAAGTCGTCTGCACGTTCCAACGAAACACCGGTAGACCAGAACAGCGATAAGCAACCGGCGAATATCCAGCAACACGAAGCAAACACCGATGCCATGGATTCCATGGACGATGCACAGAAAAAGCCGACCATCCGCGACGTCGCCCGTCTCGCGGGAGTATCGTACGGAACGGTCTCCCGGTATCTGAACGGCAACACCCACGTCTCGCAGGACGCAGCCGAACGCATCGCAGCAGCCATCACCAAATCACAGTACACGCCGAACAACGCCGCACGCTCACTCGCGCAACGCCGCACACTCACCGTCGCGCTGATCATCCAGGTCGAATCGAACGAGACCATCGCGCAGGCCAGTATGTCAAGGGCGATGGCCGGCGCCAACCAGGTCCTCGGCGACGCGGGCTACCAGATGGTCACGCTGATCGCCAACAGTGAGGACTCCACGCGCCGCATCGCGCAGCTGGTGCAAAGCGACTTTTCGGACGGGTACCTGCTGTTCTCACTGAGCGAGGACAGCATGCTCGCCAACACGTTCGCATCGGTCAAGCGGCCGGTGGTCCTCTCGGAAGTCAGTGAACGCGAGAACCTGCCGTTCCCGGCCGTGGACTTCACCAACACCGAGGGGCAGCGCGACATCACGCGCTACCTGCTCGACCAGGGAAGGACCAAGCTGGTGTACGTGTGCGGCCCCGGATACTCACCATCGTCGAACAACCGCTTCGACGGCTTCAAGGCGGCGATGGGTGACCGGTTCAACGAGCGCCACGTCTACTACGCGGACGACTGGGAGGGCACCAGCGGCGAAATGGCCGTGGTCGAGTTCCAACCCATGCTTGACGAGCTGGACGGATTCGTGTGCGCCAACGACAGCATCGCGCTGGGCGTCATCAACCAGTTGAACCGGTTCGGGTATCGGGTGCCGGACGACATCGCGGTCACGGGATTCGACGATTCGCCAATCGCCCTGCTGGCGAACCCGAAGCTGACCACCGTGCGGCAGGATTCGCAGCTGCACGGCGAGACGATGTCGAGGCTGTTGCTGTCCATGCTGCAAGGCGACATCGTGGAGCCGTATTACGTGCAGCTGCTGCCGACGACCATCGTGGAACGCCAATCGGCGTGATCTAGGAAGAACTACGCTCTCAAAACTCGCAGATACAGGGCGAAAATAACGAATAGTCCCTTGTATCTGCGAGTTCTGAGAGCCTCATATTGCAACGCACGACCCCACGCGGCCGTTGCCAGAGCGCCACCGCCGGGTGCACTCCGATTCTTCCGTATGTCGGCAAGGTTTTCACGATACAATGGTTCAGTCTGTAACCGGTCACAAGCAGTTGCGGACACGACAGATAATCAACAGCAGATCATCACGAAAGGGGAAATCATGGCTGATAGATTCGGAGCTTTTCTGCCTCACGACACCTCGGGCGACGTTGCCCAGCTGCACGGCATCGGTCTGCAGAAATTCGGCGACACCTGGTATGCATATGGCGAGAACAAGGTAAACGGCAATTTGTTCCAGGGCGTGTGCTGTTATACAACCACCGATTTCATCGCATGGCGCAGCCACGGCATCGTACTTGATGTGCAAGAAGACGGCTCCGCCCTCGCCGCTGACCGTATCGGCGAGCGGCCGAAGGTGCTGCATTGCCCCGCCACCGGCAAATATGTCATGTATATTCATGCCGAAACGCCCGACTACGGATACGCGCACATCGGCGTCGCCGTGGCCGACGCCCCAACCGGCCCGTTCGCATTCCAGACCACCATCACGTGGCGTGGCTACCTGAGCCGTGACATCGGCGTCTTCCAGGACGAGGACGGCAGCGGCTACATCATGAGCGAGGACCGCGACCATGGCACGCACATTTACCGTCTCGCCGACGACTACCTCACCATCGTCGAGGACGTCGCCTGTGAGCGTGCCACCGACTACCCATACGGCCTGGAATCGCCGACCATCATCAAGAAGGACGGCCTGTACTACTGGTTCGGCTCGCAACTGACCAGCTGGGACACCAACGACAACAAGTACTCCACCGCCACCGACCTGCACGGCCCGTGGAGCGAGTGGAAGCTGTTCGCGCCGGAGGGTGCGAAGACCTACGATTCGCAGGTCGATATCGTGGTGCCGCTGGACGACGACCCGTACAACAGCGAGCACTTCCTGTTCATCGGCGACCGCTGGCAGGAGCATGACCTCGGCAACTCGCCGATCGTACAGATGCCGATTTCCATCGCCGACGGCGTGGCGTCGCTGACGTGGAGCGACACCTACGAGGGCACCACCCACCGCTGATTTTCGCGGGTTTTCGCAGATCACGGATTTAGCCGGCGTGGTCCGGCATTGAGAAACGGGCCTGTGGCATGATTTGCCGCAGGCCCGTTTCGCGTCTTTCGGCGTTCCCCGGACGGCAGCGACGGCGTGACGGCACAACGGCGTGACGGCACAACGGCGTGACGGCGCAGCAACGCAACAGCAGCAGGTACGGCCGGTTTGCGTTCCTATGTGCGCGTCGAAACGACAAGTGCGCGAACATAAGAACGCAGATGGCTCTGTTTGCGTTCTTAAGTGCGCACGATCGTCGTTTCGGCGCGCACTTAGGAACGCAAACCGGCCACGCCGGCCACCGAGGCACCGGTCTTGGACAGACGTTCTGCTGACCGGCAGGCTTCTGCGCGCCAGGCTTCTTTCCTGGTTCGGTCTTGTCGGACATGACCTTGACGACCTTCAGACCATCGGCGGAGAACGTGTCGCCGACCGTGTACTCGGTCTTGGCGGGCTTTGCGGCCACCTTGATCGATTCGACGGTCGCCGGCTTCGGCTTCTCGGCCAGGGCGTTCTGTGCGGCGGTGAGGTTTTCAGTGCGGTGGCCACTTCGTCGACGGTTGCGTTCTTGTTGGCGGAGACCTCCTTGGCGGCGGGCTGACCGTCGAGCTCCACGTATGCGGAGGCGGTTTCACCCTCGACGACGGTCGGCGTGAACGCGGTGGTCTTCAGCGTCGGCTTGGAGTCGGAGCGGACGAGCACCACATCGTCGATGTAGCCGTTAGCGTCATCGGCGAGGCCCATGTCGGAGAAGCTCAGCCACAGAGCGCCTTCAGGCGCGGCGTCGGCGGGCACGGTGAACGTGGTAGTCACGTACTGCGGCTCACCGGCCTTCGTGTCGGCGGTGGTCGATGCGGTGGCGAGCTCGTCCGTGTACTGTGCCCATGCGGAACCGGTGCCGCTGCCGGCCTTACGGCTCTTCACGGTCGCGGTGGCCACTTGGGATCAAAAGACTCGCGAAGGCATGATTCTGCTCGTCAACCGTGACGAGCACAACGCCCATGATGTGACAATCGACCTGACATCGTTGCCTAGGCTGGGGGAGCGGCCGTCCGTCACCAGCTCGCAGATGCTGCCCAGCGACGATATCTACCGCACCAATACGGCCGACGAGCCGGACGGCGTCACCTTGCAGCCGCTATCCGCCGCGCTTGATGAGGGTCGGATGACTGTTTCGTTGCCACCGGTCACATGGGCTTCGGTGAGATTCACGGCCTGATTATCGCGAACTCACGCTCTCAAAACTCGCAGATAAAGGGCCGAATTCAACAGAAATGGTCTGTATCTGCGAGTTTTGAGAGCGTGATTTTCCTATCAACAACATAATGGGGGTTCCCGAGCATCGGGAACCCCCATTATTTGTCGTCATGTGCTGACAACCCGCGCCGGCAACGCGGTCACGTGGCGCTGTCGACAATCAGCGGCAACGCCACGAACCTTGTCCTCCTTGAAGGCCTGAGCGGACGGCTTCCACGAAGCGGCGGTGTAGTCTTTTCCTGCGCCGGCGATGATGAGATATAAAAAACCCCGCGGGCGTTGCCTCCGCGGGGTTCGTAACGGGATGTATCAGGGATTCGATTGGATCAGTCGTCGCCCAGAGTGATATGTACGCCGCCGACCAGCGCGCTGATCACGTTGTACAGCAGCGCGATGATGGTGGCAAGGAGCGTCACCAGCACGACGCCGACGATCGCCAGAATGGTGACCACCGACAGCACCGTGGACAGGCTGAACACGCTGGACAGGTTCAGGCTGTCGGCGGCCAGACCGGTGGACGAGACGATATTGTTCAGCTGGTCGAACACGCCGACCGCGTCAAGCAGCAGCCAGACCAGGGCGGCGGCAAGCACTTCGATGATCGCGCCGGCGATTGACAGCATGAACGTCACCTTCGCCACGGACCATGCGTTCACATGGGTCAGCGACAGGTTCATGCGGCGGGCGCGCGGCGTCGAACGGCGCGGCGAACGCAGGGACGCACGCGTTTTGTTGGCGCGCGGCTCGCTCTCCGGCTGCGGCTGGTTGGAAATAGAGCGCGCGACCCGAGGGGCGCTTTCGCGGACACCTTCGTGCGGTTCTGCATTGTCATGCGGACCGGGCACGAACATGTCGGTCCGTCCGGGTTCGAGGTTGTCACTCATCGTTGCTCCTTGTCGTTCCCCGATGACTCTTAGCCGAGGCTACCAGTTTTCTGAGACGATTATGCCTCGTCATCCGTGTTGTTCACATTCTCGTCAGATGCCGCGCCCGAATCACTGCCGGATGCGACGCTATCCGCGGTATCCGGAGTGTTTTCGGCCGTATCGGGAGACGTGGTCGCGGATGCGGCCGCAGCCGTATCATCCGTCGTCTCGACTTCGTCTTCGCCGGTTTCCTCGTTGCGGGCGATGGAGATAATCTCGTCGCCCTTGTCGGGCTTAGCGAGCGTCACACCCTGCGTAGTGCGGCCGGTGCGCTTGACTTCGGTGACGTTGGAACGGATCACTTTGCCGGACTTCATGATCGCCATGACCTGATCGTCTTCGCTTACGATCAGGGCACCGACCAGCGATCCGCGACCTTCGGCGAGCTGTACCGCCTTGACGCCGAAGCCGTTACGCCCCTGCAGTCGGTATTCGCTGATCGCGGTGCGCTTGGCGAAGCCCTCATTGGTGACCACGAGCAGGTCCTGCTTGGAGTCCTCCGGAACCACGTCCATGGCGAGCAGTTCGTCATCCCCGCGGAACTTCATGCCCTGCACGCCGGCGGTCTGGCGTCCCATCGGACGCAGCTGGTCGTTGTCCGCCGCGAACTTGAGGCTCATGCCCTGCTTGGAGACGAGGATGATGTCGTCTGCGGCGTTGCACAGCGCGGCGCCGATCAGCTCGTCCGTGGGCTCGCCGGTCTCCTCGTCGGCCGCGAGACGAACCGCGATGAGTCCGCCCTGACGCGGCGAATCGTACTCGGCCAGCGCGGTCTTCTTGACCTTGCCGGTGCGGGTGGCAAGCACCAGATACTTGGCGACCTCGTAGTTCGGAATCGACAGCACGGTCTGAATCGTCTCGTCGGGACCGAACTGCAGCAGGTTCGCCACGTGCTGGCCCTTGGAATCGCGCGAGCCTTCGGGCAGCTCGTACGCCTTGATGCGGTAGACGCGGCCCTTGTTGGTGAAGAACAGCAGCCAGTTATGCGTGGACGTGAGGAAGAAGTGATCCACCACGTCATCCTCACGCAGCTTGGCGCCCTTGATGCCCTTGCCGCCGCGATGCTGTGCGCGGTATTCGTTGGCCTTGGTGCGCTTGATGAAGCCGGAGTGCGTGACGGTGACCACCACGTTCTCCTCGGCGATCAGGTCTTCGACGTTCATCTCGCCCGAGTAGGGGAGGATCTTCGTGCGACGTTCGTCACCGTATTTCGCGACGATCTCGTCGAGCTCGTCGCCGACGATCGTACGCTGGCGTTCCGGCTTGGCGAGGATGTCGTTGTAGTCGGCAATCTTGCGCATGAGTTCCTCATGCTCGTCGATGATCTTCTGGCGTTCCATGTTGGCCAGTCGAACCAGCTGCATGGAAAGGATGGCGTCGGCCTGCACCTGATCGATGTCAAGGAACTCCATCAGCTTCGGCCGGGCGTCCTCGCGGCCCTGGCTGGAGCGGATGAGGCGGATGACCTCGTCGATGGCGTCCATGGCCTTGAGCAGGCCCTGCAGGATGTGGTCGCGTTCCTCGGCCTCGCGCTTGAGGTAACGGGTACGGCGTTCGATGACTTCGAGCTGGTGGTTCACCCAATGGCGGATGAAGGCGTCGAGGCTCAGCGTGCGCGGCACGCCGTCGACCAGCGCGAGCATGTTCGCGCCGAACGTCTGCTGCAGCTGGGAGTGCTTGTACAGGTTGTTGAGCACAACCTTCGGCACGGCGTCGCGCTTGAGCACGAGCACGAGTCGCTGACCGGTACGGCCCGACGTCTCGTCGCGCATGTCGGCGATGCCCTGGATCTTGCCGTCGCGCACGCCTTCTCGGATGGAAGCGGCCAGACGGTCGGGATTCACCTGATACGGCAGCTCGGTGACCACCAGGCACATACGGCCCTTGATCTCCTCGGTGTTGACCACCGCGCGCATCGTAATCAGGCCGCGGCCGGTGCGGTACGCCTGCTCGATGCCCTTGTGGCCGAGGATCGTGGCGCCGGTCGGGAAGTCCGGTCCCTTGATGATGCCGATGAGTGCGTTCAGCAGCTCTTCATGGCTCGCTTCGGGATGATCGAGCGTCCAATGCACGCCTTCCGCCAGCTCGCGCATGTTGTGCGGCGGAATGTTGGTCGCCATGCCGACGGCGATGCCGGACGAGCCGTTGGCCAGCAGGTTCGGGAAGCGCGCGGGCAACACGGTGGGTTCCTGCGTACGGCCATCGTAGTTGGGCACGAAGTCGACGGTGTCCTTGTCGATGTCTCGCACCATTTCCATCGCAAGCGGCATCATGCGGCACTCGGTGTAACGCATGGCTGCGGGCGGGTCGTCACCGGCCGAGCCGAAGTTGCCCTGCCCGTCGACCAGCGTGTATCGCATCGACCACGGCTGGGCCATGCGCACCAGCGAATCGTAGATCGCGGCGTCGCCGTGTGGGTGGTAATTGCCCATCACGTCGGCGACGGGTCGGGCGCACTTGGAATAGCCGCGATCAGGACGGTAGCCGCCGTCATACATCGCGTACACGATGCGGCGGTGCACCGGCTTCATGCCGTCGCGCACATCCGGAAGGGCTCGTTCGACGATGACGGAGATGGCATAGTCGAGGTACGACTGACGCATCTCCTTCTGGATGTCGGTGTGGGCCACACGATTGTCGTCGAGGACCAACTGTTCGTTGGCCTGAGGGCTGATGGGCTCCATCGAGTGTTCGGCACGCTCGTCGTTCTGCTCCGGCAGGTCGGTGCCGTTGCTGTTTTCGTCTGCCACTTGGTTGTCCTTTGGTTAAAATCTGTTCGACCGTATGTTGGGCGTCGTTTCTGTCGCTGTCATCGGGTGGATCGGGACCACCCCCCAGTCAGCTGCGCTGACCCCCGCCGGCGGGGCTTGGATTAGAGCCTTAAGCGTCGATGAAACGCACATCCTTGGCATTGCGTTGGATGAAAAGACGGCGCGGTTCCACGTCGTCGCCCATCAGCATCGAGAAGGTCTCGTCCGCTGCCGCGGCATCCTCGATGTGAATCTGCTTCAGGATGCGGTGCTCAGGATCCATGGTGGTCTCCCACAGCTCCTGGTAGGTCATCTCGCCCAGACCCTTGTAGCGCTGGATGCCTTCGCCCTTGGGCAGCTGCCGGCCTGCGGCCTTGCCCTGGGCGAGTTTCTCGTCGCGTTCGCGGTCGGTGTACACGTAATCATGATCGCCGCGCGTCCACTTGAGACGGTACAGCGGAGGCATGGCCACATACACGTATCCTGCGGTGATCATCGGTCGCATGTAACGGAAGAACAGCGTCAGGTTCAGCGTGGCGATATGGGCACCGTCCACATCTGCATCGGCCATGATGATGACCTTGTGGTAGCGCACCTTGCTCACGTCGAATTCCTCGCCATAGCCGCCACCGACCGCGGTGATCAGCGACTCGATGGTGTCGGACTTCATCATGCGGTCGATGGAGGCGCGTTCGGTGTTGAGAATCTTGCCTCGAAGCGGCAGGATGGCCTGCGTTTCCGGGTTTCGCCCTTGAATGGCGGAGCCGCCTGCCGAATCACCCTCGACGATGAACAGCTCGCACTCTTCGGGGTTGCTGGACTGGCAGTCCTTGAGCTTGTCGGGCATGCCGGCCGACTCGAAAATCGACTTGCGCCGGGTGTTCTCACGGGCTTTCTTCGCCGCGATGCGGGCGCGGGAGGCTTCGATGGCCTTCTGGATGATGTTCTTGGCCTCTGCGGGGTGCGCGTCGAACCAGTCGCCGAGCTTGTCGGTCATCACGCGCTGCACGAAGGGCTTCGCCTCGGAGTTGCCGAGCTTGGTCTTCGTCTGCCCTTCGAACTGAGGAGTGGTCAGCTTGACGGACACGACGGCGGTCAGGCCTTCGCGCACATCGTCGCCGGAGAGGTTGTCATCCTTCTCCTTGAGGATGTTCTTGTCTCGCGCATACCGGTTCACCAGCGAGGTCAGCGCTGCACGGAAGCCTTCTTCGTGCGTGCCGCCTTCTGTGGTGGAGATCGTGTTCGCGAACGTGTGCACAGCCTCGGAATACGCGGTGGTCCACTGCATCGCGACCTCGGCCGAGATGCCGATCTTGAGGTCTTCGGCCTCGAAATCGATGACATCCTCCTCGACGGGAGTGGCCTTGCGGGACTTGACCAGGTACGAGACATAATCCTTGATGCCGTTCATGTACTGGTAAGTCACGCTCTGGTGCTTCGGCTCGGTGGAATCGTCATCGCCGGCCACTTCGTCGCCGGCCAGATCCGGCTCGCGCAGGTCGGGGAGTGAAATCTTCAGTCCCTTGTTCAGGAACGCCATCTGCTGGAAGCGGGAGCGCAGCGTCTCGAAGTCGTATACCGTGCTTTCGAAGATCGCCGCATCGGGCCAGAACGTCACGGAAGTGCCGGTCGACTCATCCTCGGCCATCGGGGCGCCCTTGGCGAGGCGGGCCGTCGGATGTTGGTTGACGTATGTCTGGGTCCAGTGGAATCCTTGGCGCCGCACTTCGATATCGACTCGCGTCGACAGCGCGTTGACCACGGAGATGCCGACACCGTGAAGGCCGCCGGACACCGCGTATCCGCCGCCGCCGAATTTACCGCCGGCGTGCAGCTTGGTCATCACGGTCTCGACGCCGGAGACGCCTTCGCCGGGAACTTCGTCGACCGGGATGCCTCGACCGTCGTCAACGACGCGGATGCCGTTGTCCGGCAGGATCGTCACTTCGATATGCGTGGCGTAGCCGGCCAGTGCCTCGTCGACGGAGTTGTCGACGATCTCGTAGACCAGGTGGTGCAGACCGCGCGGGCCGGTGGAGCCGATGTACATGCCCGGGCGGATGCGCACCGCCTCAAGGCCTTCCAGCACCTTCAGGTCGCTGGCATCATAATGGTCGGGCGATAAGGTGTCGTCAAGCTGGGCGTCATCGAGCTCGTCCTGGGCGATGGCTTCATCGACCTCGCGGTCATGCTGCTCGGCGCTGCTCGCCGTCAGACCGCTGCCCGGAGCCTGCTCAGGCATGCCGGACTCGTCACGGGATTCATGTTCGGAATCCGATTCAAGAACTGCCACTAACGGTTTCCTTCCTGCATATTCTTTCGTCATGAAAGGTTGTTCTGCGGGCGATACGCTCTAAAACGCGAATAACGGGGGTTTCTAAGCGCTGAACCTATTATCCGCCAATCCTACCCGTCTACGGGGACTTTGGCTCTCTGAGCGAATTTAGCGCCTCTTCATCCTTGAGCCGCGAAATGTCGCGGCACGGGGGCCTGTTACCTGGATCTTGTGGACGTCCAATCCCTGCAGGCGCTCCTTGATGGTACGTTCCAGCTGCGGAATCAGGTAGGTGAGCTGGGTGGCCCAAGCCGCGGAATCGGCACGGATGGTCATGACTCCGTCGCGCAGCCCGATGACCTGCGAATGCTGGGCGATGACCGGTCCGACCACCTGATCCCAGTGATTGCGCAGCTGCGCGATTTTCAGATACGGTATCCAATGACCGTTATTCGCAATCAGCGCCGTTACGCTGCCCAAGGTGCTCGGGTCGCGGCCCGGCTTGCCGAAGTTCTCCCATGCGGCCTCGGCGTCAATCATCCGCTGACGCCTTCCTCCCGCCATCTTGGCGATGTGCTCGAACACCGTGGCGGGCAGTTTGCGCTGGTCGAGATGCAGGGTCGCGCAAATCGGCTCGTGCGAATCGTGTACATTGCCCGGCTTGACCGCGCTGCCCGGCTTGTCGGGCCTGCTCGGTGCCCCCGGCCCGCCCGGCGTATTCGGCTTGCGGGGTTCGGTCATTGTTCGCCGGCCCTCTCGGCATCCGCTTCGTCGCGCCGTTTGAGATCGGCCACTGCGATGCGGTTCACCGGTATCTCGCCGGATTCTGCCGACTCATTCGCCGGCAGTATCGGAATATCGCTTTCCGCGGCTGCGGTGATCAGTACCTGATCCTGAGCCGCGGCAAAACGCAGGATCTCGGTGCGGCGCGATTCGTCGAGCTGAGCGAACACATCGTCGAGAATCACCACCGGCCTGGTGTCGAAATACTCGCAGAGGGCCTGGTATTGTGCCATCTTCAATGCCAGGGCCAACGTCCACATCTCGCCGTTGGAGGCGAATTCCCTGGCCGGCATGCCATTGAGCGTCACCAACAGGTCATCTCGTTGCGGGCCGATCAGATTGACGCCGCGAGACACCTCGCCGGGATAGATGCGCTGGAAATGCTGGCTTATCAACGGTTCGGGCGCCTGTGTTCCAAGGATCTCGTCGAATGACGGCACGTATTCGACCGCTGCCTGCTCACCACCATCCTGCGCGGCATTCTGAATTTTCGCATTGGACGGCAAGTCGCCCGCCACACCGGCCAATCTGGCATACAGCGGGCCGAACGACTTGTTCAGTTCCGCGATGATGCGCTGCCTGTCGCGGCTGAGCGCGACTCCCGCCTCGATGAACTGTCCGGTCCAGATCTCCAGCCCGCTGAGCGCGGCGCCAATCGGGGATCCTGCACGCTGCCATTGACCGAGCTGTTTGAGCAGTGCCGCCCGTTGCTTGGCGACGTGCGTGAATGATTGCAACCGGTTCGCATATCCGGGAATCAGCAGCGAGGCGACCTGGTTGATGAACGAGCGGCGCACGGCGGGGTCGCCCGCCACAAGCTGCTGATCCTCCGGGGTGAAGCTCACGGTCGGCAGCGTGCCGAGAATCTCCCGCAGATACCGCGACTGCCCGCCGTTGATGCGGGCGCGGTTGGCGCCGCGTGCCGCAATCGTGGCCTCAAGGGTGGTGGTCTGTGTCTGCCGGACCGGTTTCATGTCCGAGATATCCACGGCATCAGCGCTGGTATTGACGCCATCATCAGCGGGCTCCGGATCCGTCACGGATTCGATATTGGCCCGGATCGTCGCTGCATGTTCGCCGCGCTGCACCAGCGGAACCGAGCTGGATGTGCGATGGCTCAGGCCCGTGGACAGCACTTCTATCGCTTCGACGATGTTGGTTTTCCCAAGCCCGTTCGCCCCCTGCAGGATGTTGATGCCCGGCGTGAGGTCGAGCACGCAATGGTTCCATGACCGGTAATGGTCAAGCGCAAGACGCGAAATGTACAAGATGGGCTCCTGTCATGTCATCGCCGGCACCGTGTGTTTCGGCGGTGCCGGCGATTCGATTCGGATTCCAGTGTTCAGCCGTCGGGCTCAGCTGTTGAAACGCATCGGGACGAGCAGATAGCGGTAATCCATCGATTCGTCGCTGTCCGCCTCCTGCTGGCCGTTGAATTCGACGGGCTTGACGGCCGTGGTCATCTTCATGCGCACGAACGGCTCAGTGATGGCGCTCAGGCCTTCGATCAGGTAGGACGGGTTGAACGCGACGGTGATGTCCTCGCCGTCCATGTCGATGTCCAGCATTTCCTGCGCCTGGGCTTCGTCCACGGCGCCGGCGGACAGGGTGACTTCCTGGCCGGAGAACACCATGCGGATCGGGGCGTTGCGTTCGGCGACCAGCGCGACGCGCTTGATGGCGGCGATCAGCAGCTGCTTGTCGATGACGGCCTGAATCGGGTATTCGTCGGCGAACAGGCGGGCGACCGCAGGGAATTCGCCGTCGATCAGCTGGGATGTCGAGACGCGTCCGGCGTTCTCGAAACCGAGCAGCGTGGGGTTGTCGGCGTCGAAATCGATGACGACGTTCTGGTGATCGTCAAGTGCGCGGGCGACGTCGCGCAGCAGGGATCCGCGCACCAGTGTGGTCGTAGAGGTGTCGATGTTCTGCGGCGTCCAGGTGAACGTGGCACGGGACAGGCGGAAACGGTCGGTCGAGGTCATGGTGACTTTGTCGCCGTCGAACTGCATGCGCACGCCGGTCAGCACCGGGCGGTTCTCCTCGCGGGAGACCGCGACGCTGGCCTGGGTTACGGCCTGGATGAACGTGGGTGCGTCGACCTGGCCGAGCTTTGCCGGTACGACCGGCAGATCCGGGTATTCGGCATCGGGCATGAGCTGCATGGTGAACGTGGACTTGCCCGAGTTGATGGTCATGGTGGAGCCGTCGGTCGACAGGTAGGTCTTTTCGGCAGGCAGTGACTTGGTGATGTCGGCGAGGAGTTTGCCGAGTACCAGTGCGGTTCCGGGTTCGTCGATACCGGCCTCGATGTGGTGACGGGCGGAAATCTCGTAATTGAACGCGGACAGTTGAAGGGTGCCGTCGATGGCTTCGAGCTGGATACCTGCAAGGATGGGGCTCGCCGGTCGGGCGTCGATGACGCGGGTCGTCCAGGCTACGGCATCGGCGAGAGCCGCGGAATCGATTTCTACTTTCATGGGTTCCCTCATTTCACGATGTGCTTGGCAACATTCTAGCGGGTCATGTTCGGATTGTTTTTCTCATGCGCGAAGTGAGTTATCATCACGACGGTTATCGAAAGAGAAATAAGATAGTCGTAGTAATAAGCCCTGTGGATAGTGTGGATAACTGCGCGAATCCTTGTGTTTATATGGGCTGAGTAACCCACAGATTATGTGGATAACTTTCCGGACAAAATGTGCATAAGTACCGAGTTATCCACATTTTCGGCGAACTGTTTTGATTGTCCACATTTCCTGTGGATTAATCCACTGTTCATCCACAAAAAATGTGCAGTAGTCCACAAGTTATCCGCAGGCTCTACCCACATTTGTGAATAAGCATGTGGATAACTTTTCCTTCAATCAGCAGATCGTTCGGCGTGTTGCACCTGTTTTATTGTACAGATTAAATATGTATGTCTATATTATTTGAGTCTGATAGGTCCTGTCGACGGTGACGAATCAGGCCTTCATCCAGCAGAATCACGCACAGCGACGAAAAAGGCGTTTTTTGGTGTCTCAGCGCGATCGTGCCAGACGGGACCATTGCACAGCCGAGAGAAAACGACTGTCGTCACTCATTGCCGCGCTGCTTGAGGCGCGCGGTCAGCTCGGTCACGTAGTTGTAAATTTCAGGCTTTTCCTGCATATCATCGCTGACGCGGGTATACGCGTGCATGACCGTGGTGTGATCGCGGCCGCCGAACACTTCGCCGATATCGACCAGGCTCATGCTGGTCATCTCACGGGCAAGATACATGGCGACCTGACGGGCCAGCGCGATGTTTTTCGTTCGCGCGCGCCCGACGATGTCGTCGAATGTCAGATGGAAGTACTTCGCCGTCTGCCCGATGATGTCGGTCGGCTTGATTTCCACGTCGGTGGTGAAGAAGTCCTGCAGCGTCTGCTCGGCAAGCGCGCGGGTCACCGGCTGACTGCTCAGCGATGCCACCGCGCTCACGCGAATCAGGGCGCCTTCCAGCTCGCGGATGTTCTCGGTGAAGCGCTCCGCGATCAGATTCAGCACGTCATTCGGTGTCGAAGTGCCGTTCATCGAAGCCATCATGCGCAAAATAGCGATGCGGGTCTCAAGATCAGGCGGCTTGACATCGACGGTGAGTCCGGAGTCGAAACGCGAGATGAGTCGTGCCTCGAAGCCCTTGAGGTTCTTGGGCGCGACATCGGACGCGATGACGATACGCTTGTTGGCCTGATGCAGCGCGTTGAACGTGTGGAAGAACTGTTCGAGGGTCGCTTCCTTGCCGCCGAGGAACTGGATGTCGTCGATGAGCAACACGTCGACCTCGCGGTATCGGCGGTTGAATTCTGCGATGCGGTTCTGGCTCTGGGCCGGGGTCTGCAGTGCCTCGATGAATTCGTTGGTGAATTCCTCGCTGTTGACGTATCGAACCTTGAGCGTGGGATCCTTGACCAATGCATAGTTGCCGATGGCGTTGAGCAGGTGGGTCTTGCCCAGTCCCGATCCGCCGTAGATACACAACGGGTTGAATTCCTGCCCGGTTCCCTCGGCGACCGCAAGCGCGACAGTGCGTGCGAAACGGTTGGAATCACCGGGAACGAACGTGTCGAACGTCGAGTTTTTGTTCAGATGGGTTTCCGGATCGCGCATCACCTTCTGCTGCCGTACCGGAAAACTCGGCTCGCCGGGTATTCGAGGAGCCGTGGCGCCTGGTTGCTGATTCGCCTCCGTCATTTCCGCGGAAATCGAATCGATGGAGGAGATTGCCTGCATGCTGTTGGGCATGTAGGATTCCTGAGCCAGATCGGCGACGGTCGGCGACGGATTCGCAGGGAACGGTTCGCTCGGTTTCGCCGCAGTATCGGGATGCCGGTATTCCGGCGGCTGCGGTTCCGGTTGGGACACCTGAGGAGCCACGATTTTGAACGCCGGGAACATGTCGTTTCCGGATATGATTTTCAAAGCGTTGAGCAGCGGCGCATTGAGTTCATTCTGCAACGCTTGCTGCGTGGCCATGTTGCTTACGCACAATACGATGGTCGTGCCATATACCGCTTCCGGTACGACTCCTTCAAGCCAGCTCTTGTCGCGCGGCGACAGCGTGGGATTCTGCTTGAGCAGACGCAGCGTGTCCGACCATATCCGCGTGGCTTGCCCGGCTGGACCGAGAAGGTCATCCGACATTGTGACCTCCTTCAGGTATGTGTGCCGGTGCGCACCGCAGCGGATACGCTACGGTAGCTATAATAAGTACAACAACAACAGGATATATGTACTCCACTTTAGCCAAGTTATCCACAGCTTAGCGTGTTGTGTCGCCTCAATTGTGAATAACATTCATGTAATTTGTGGATAACTTTTCTACATGTTTTGGCGTGTTTCCAATGTTTTCCGCTGCTCTGCAAGGGGCATGACACACTGATAAATCGTGAAGAAATTGTTTTCATTTTGATTTTTGGGCATGGCTCAGAGTACCGTTATAGAGCTTGACTCATGAGAGCCGTGCATCAGCATGGCAAAAACCGGGAGCATAACTATGAAGAGGACATTCCAGCCCAACAACCGCCGTCGCTCGATGAAGCATGGTTTCCGCGTGCGCATGCGCACCCGTTCCGGCCGCGCGATGATCAACCGCCGCCGTAACAAGGGACGTAAGTCTCTGTCCGCCTGATTGCGGTAGGTGACGAAGGCGAGTGAAGCGGCTGAAAAGCCATCGTGACTTCATCGCAGTGCTGAAGCGTCGCTTCAAGGTGACGGATTCGGATATCGTCGTGCACTTTGTGGTGCATGACGATACCCGTGATGTTCAGGCATCTGCGGATATCATGAGACGTATGGGACTTGCCGTCAGCAAGGCTGTTGGTAACGCTGTAACGCGTAATCGTGTGAAGCGTCGATTTCGTGTGCTCGCAAGACGATATGAAGATATGCTTCCGATGCAGTGCGATATCGTCGTGAGAGCCAAACCCAGCGCATCGCGTGCCGATTTCGCTGACCTTGACCGACAGTTTTCCCGTTGCTTCGCCAAAGTCACGACTAAGCATGAACGCAGGGTGAGTCGCTGATGTCAGCCATCGGATCGGCGCTTATCGGCATGATCAAGTGGTACCAGAGGGCCATTTCGGCGAAAACGCCGCCATGCTGCAAGTACTATCCGAGTTGCTCACATTACGCGATCACTGCGGTTCGGCGCTTCGGCGCGGTAAGAGGAATCGTGCTGTTTATTTGGCGTTTTCTTCGCTGCAACCCTTGGAGTCGTGGCGGCATCGATGATGTTCCGCAACATTTTTCACTGTGCTACAGATTTCGCTGGTCGAAGGCATATGAGAGGCCTCGACTCACACCAATGGCCGATGATTAAGGAGATGGCCTGATGAACACTTCCGGAGAATTTCTTCTTGACAGAGGCATTTGGGGCTGGCTGTATAAGCTGCTGACCCCACTTGAGTGGCTCATGACCCAGGTCATGGTCCTGTTCCATAAGTTCCTCACCTTGCTGGGCATGGCACCGATCGGCATCTCTTGGGTGCTGGCGATCGTGTTCCTTGTGCTCGTGGTGCACGCCTGTATTTTGCCGATTTATCTCAAGCAGATGAAGTCGATGCGCAAGATGCAGGCCTTGCAGCCCAAGATGCAGCATATTCAGAACAAGTACAAGGGCAAAAAGGATCAGGCCAGCAAAGAGGCCATGAGCCGTGAGATGATGAAGCTCTACCAGGACAATGACGCCAACCCCATGGGGTCGTGCTGGACCGCCGTCATTCAGGGTCCTGTGTTCATGTGCATGTTCTACATGCTTTCCGCCATTCCGTATATCGCGACCGGCAAGAGGGGAGCGCTTGGCGCATTCGATCAGGCGACTGCCAAGCAGTTCGCGCAAACCCGCGTCTTCGGTGTCAGCGTCACCGATACCTTCGGTACGGCCAACAATTCCGGAAAGGTCGTCATCGGCTTCTTCATCCTGTTGATGTGCGCATGCATGTGGTACATGCAGTTCAACAACATGCGCAAGAACCTCCCCAAGGCTTCGATGCAGGGATCCACGTACAAGATGCAGCAGGCCATGACCTGGGGCTTCCCGATCATGTACATCTTCTCCGGCATCATGTTCCCGTTCGCCGTGCTGGTGTACTGGCTGACCAACAACGCATGCAACCTTGCCCGTTCCTTGTTCCAGGTGTACAAGTTCCCGACCCCGGGTTCCCGTGCAGCTGAGGAAAAGGAGATTCGAGATCATCGTCAGGAGAATGCTCGTCGCGCCAAGGCCGGACAGCTTTCGATTGAGGAAGAGGAACTGGAGAAGGCACGTCAGGAAGCCGCTGCTCGTCTGGAGCGGGGATACCAGCGCAAGCAGCCCCAGCGGAAGAATCGCAAGAAGAAGTGACACGATTGGAAACCTCATTTGACCGTGAGGTTTCCTTTTTTTACACTATGGAAGTAATACTCGCTTAAAGGAGTGGTGATATGGCGCAGGAGGAGACCACGACGATCGATCAGCTCAATGAAGAAGCTGACATCGCCGCCGACTACTTGGAAGGCTTATTGGACATCGCCGATTACGAAGGCGATATCGAGATGGGTGTTCGCAACGGTCGTCCGATGGTGCAGATCGTCGCTGATGACGATACGGATATCAAGCATCTCATTGGTTGCAATGGTGAAGTGGTCGATGCTTTGCAGCAGCTTACCCGGCTTGCTGTTCAGCAGAAGACCGGCGAACGCTCGCATCTAATTGTTGATGTTGACGGGTTCCTGAAGCGCAAGCGTCAGCGTCTTCGTGACATTGCGCTTGATGCCATTGATGAAGTGCATGACACCGGTGAGCCCGTTGATTTGAAACCGATGAATTCGTTCGAGCGCAAGGTCATTCATGATGTGGTTCGCGAGGAGGGGCTGAAGTCTCGTTCTCACGGTGAAGAGCCGCGTCGCTATGTCACCATCTACATGAAGAGCAGCGCCGATGAATCCGACGTCGATGAAGGTAGCGAAGAGTGAGCGATATTGTTTCACGTGAAACATCTGGTGATGAGCTAGATGATTCCGCAATAGTTCGTGAGGCATTGGGCGAAGCATACGACAAGCTCGAAGTGTTTCACGTGAAACTATCCCGCGAGGGTGAGCTGCGTGGATTGATAGGCCCACGCGACATATCCATCATCTGGGAACGTCATATCCTCAACTCCGCCGCATGCGTCCCGTTCATTCGGGAAGTCACCGATCGAAGCAAGGCAAAGACCATTGCCGATGTCGGCAGTGGCGGCGGTTTCCCTGGAATCGTTGCGGCAGCATGCATGCCGGATTGTGAGTTTACACTCATTGAGCCCATGGAACGTCGTGTCGAATGGTTGCAAGAGTGCGTGGATGACATGGACCTGCAGAATGTTACGATTATTCGCGCACGTTCCGACGAAGTCATCGATCGTATCAAGCACCACGAAGGTGAATTGAAACCATTCTCTGTAGTGACCTGTCGAGCAGTGGCGCCAATGACCAAGCTTGCCGGTTGGACGTTGCCTCTGCTTCGCCCTCAAGGTCGACTGGTCGCATTGAAAGGCCGTTCGGCGCAGGCTGAGATTGAAAAGGCGAAGCATCAAATTTCCCATGCCAGGGGAGTGCGTGCTCGTGTCGTTGAAGCTCCAGTAGCTCCCGGTCTCGAATCCACGCACGTCGTTCTCGTAGACAAGCGCTAATTATCGTGTGGCTCCCATGGGTGAGAGTCACACGATAATCCCATGCTCCCGCTGACGGGAATCGTAATTCTGCTTCCGCTGTCGGAGGTTGGATTGCGGGGCGAGACGGACGATATCCATTGCCTTTGAACGCATAAATAATACTGTTATATCTCATCGACATCGCTGACTGTCCGAAGATTGTTTCACGTGAAACAATGAATGTCAAACACGAAAACGATGGTTTCGCAAGAATGGAGTTATCCACAACTTCAAACAGTGCACAAAGTTATCCACATTATTTGCGACATGTAATCCACATTAAGAAAATGGCGGAAATAAACGGTTTATCTAGTGTTGGTCGAAGCGTTCACACACTAATGCGCTATACTTATCCACAGTTATCCACATTGCTGTGCACAACTTGAGATGTCCATACGACTAGGAAAAATTAGATGTTGTTCGTTTTTTAGGAGGGACTATGACATCCAATGATTCACAGGAATCCTCTGCGATTCCTGCCATGGAATCTGCTTCTGAAACGGTCAGAAGGATTTTCGGGAATGATGGTTCCTCTTTGGGCGCCGAGATTGCAGATGAGGCGTCACGCTATGAACGCCTGAATGCCGCATTGTTCCCCCTGCCATCGAGAACCCGATGCCTGGCCGTCGCCAACCAGAAAGGCGGCGTCGGCAAGACGACAACAACGGTGAATATTGCCGCAGCTCTCGCCTCTCACGGAGCTCACGTGCTGGTCATCGATATGGATCCCCAGGGGAACGCCTCTACGGCATGCGGTGTTCCTCACGGCACCAGCGATCCTTCGGTATATGACGTTCTTGAAGGACGAATGACAATCGGAGAGGTACTGAAAACCTGTCCTGATATCCCAGGGCTCGATGTGGTTCCCGCTTCCATTGAACTTTCGGGTGCGGAACTGGAAGTGGCGGATCTGCCGAATCGCAACAATCTGCTGAAGGAAGCCGTCGAATCATTCCTGCAGGATCCGAACAATCATTATGACTATGTTCTGGTCGATTGCCCACCGAGTCTTGGCCTGTTGGTCATCAACTCCATGTGCGCGGTGTCTGAGATGTTGATTCCGATCCAAGCTGAATACTATGCCTTGGAGGGGCTTGGTCAACTTATCAATACCATAGGATTGGTGCAGGAGCACTATAACCCTAATTTGACTGTGTCGACTATGCTGGTCACTATGTTTGATAAACGAACATTGCTCAGCAGGGAAGTGTTCTCAGAGGTGAAGAGCCACTATCCGAGTATCGTTCTGGATACGACGATTCCCCGTACGGTAAAAATATCCGAGGCTCCTAGTTTCGGAAAGACAGTCATCAGCTATGACCCGCGTGGAATGGGAGCGAGTGCCTATGGCGAAGCGGCCTTGGAAATCGCCCGTCGATCGCCTTCGGTGCTGGCTGCAATTGACGCGAAGAGGGGAGAATAACCCATGACCTCAAAATCACGTTTGGGTAAAGGATTGGGTGCGCTGTTCCCCGCACTTCCCGGTGAGTCGAAAACAGCTCATGCGGAACAGCAGCAATTGGGTGTTGATCTTGAATCCGAGGAGACGACAGCCAACAAGAAAGCCCCTCAAGAGAAAGCTGCGGCTGCACCAGAGAAGGTCGAATCCCATAAGAGCGGTACTGAACAACACAGTGAGTCTACCGCTCCGGTTCGTCTTGGCGAAATCAAGCGTAAGACCATTCCGGCCATGAAGGATTCCATTCCTGCCGTACACAAGTCCACAACGGTGGAGAAGCCCAAGAGCGGCAAGCGCGTTGCCATGCCCGGTATCAGTGATATGGCACACCCCAGTGACATGTTTTTCGGAGCAACAGCACAGGGGACGAGCGATTCCAAGAAAACGCAGCCGGCTCAGCGTTCCGAGAGCACAAAGGCATCCGGCAAGGAAAAGGATAATAAGGAAACTCCAGAATTGAAGCCTGTCGAGGGTGGCTATCTGCTGGATATTCCTGTCAGCTCCATCGTTCCGAATGCGCAGCAGCCGCGCAGCGTCTTTGATGAGGAAGAGCTGAATGAGTTGGCCGTGTCCATCAAGGAAGTCGGCGTATTGCAGCCGATCGTGGTTCGCAAGCGTCAGGCTGGGGAGTCCAGCAAGAGTGATGTTTCACGTGAAACATCGCAGAAATACGAGCTCATTATGGGCGAGCGTCGCTGGCGTGCATCACAACTTGCACAACTGAAGACGATTCCGGCGATTGTCAAAACCACATCAGATGACGAGATGCTGCGTGATGCACTGCTGGAGAACCTTCATCGCGTCGCACTGAATCCTCTGGAAGAGGCGGCGGCATATCAGCAGATGATTGATGACTTCGGCCTGACTCAGGCTGAACTATCCAAGTCGATCTCGAAATCGCGACCGCAAATCGCGAACACATTGCGTCTGCTGAATCTTCCTGCGTCCGTGCAGAAGAAAGTTGCCGCAGGCGTACTGTCCGCAGGGCATGCGCGAGCTCTTCTTGGTTTGAATGACGAAAGTGAAATCGACAAACTGGCCACTCGAATCATAGGGGAGGGGCTTTCGGTTCGCAGCACCGAGGAAATCGTGGCGCTGAAGAACGCAGAAAGCAACGTGCCCAAGAAGGTAAGGCCGACGAAGAACAATCCTTGGGCCGGTTCTCCGATTGTCAACAACCTTGAAAATCATTTTGACACCAAAGTGTCCATCAAGGGTACGCAAAAGCACGGTCGAATCGAAATCGTGTTTTCCTCCCCTGAGGATATGGAACGCATCCTCAGCATGCTGATTCCCACGGCAGTCGAGGGCGCGGCGGCAAAATGGGTGTGAGGTTGCGAGCCACACAACGGTGTGAGCCGCCATCATCACACAACGGGAAACAACGGTCATGCCGTTCATGAGCTGTATGATCTGGTCTGCCGAGAGGTATTCATTGCCTCTCCGGCAGAACGCGTATAAAGCAACTGTCGTGGCATTTGCAGTCAGAGGACTAATGCAATGAACCGCACGTATAACTGTCCTATTGCATGCACCTGAAAATTCATTACCGAAAACTCTGTTGAGCAATATGAGTTGCAATCGGTTCAGTACAATGCGCTAGATTTGAGCGGATTGTCGTTCTGATGCGATTCTCCGGCGCTGGTAAGCGTCCGCAGCGCTATTTCGGTCAGTCTGTCGTTTCGTTTGTGATTACTGACAGTGCAAGCAGTATTTGTGTAGCTCAACCCGCCGGTGAAGCAATATCATCGTCTGTGATGAGGTTTGATTTCGCCGACAGGTCGAGCTGTGCTGTTGGATCAGTGCAGTGAGGCCAGGTAGGATTGTGCGTCCAGCGCGGCGCGGCATCCCATGCCTGCGGCACTGATGGCCTGACGGTACACCCGGTCAACGCAGTCGCCGGCGGCGAACACTCCAGGCATGGAAGTATGCGTTCCGGCACCGGAGACCAGAATGTACCCGTCGTCATCCATATCCACGGAACCCTTCGCAAAACGCGTGGCCGGTTCATGGCCGATCGCCACGAAGATGCCCTCGGCGGGCAGCGTGTCCGTCTCGCCTGTCACGGTGTCGCGAATGTCCACAAAGCCGGCGGAATCATCTGCGGTTTCAGCCTTTGCCGACAGGGAAATGCCGGTCGAAGAGGGAGCATTCAATGCCGATCCGGAGACATTCAGCATCGGAGTCGTCTTCAACGAGAGAAGATTTCCGGTGTTCTGCGCTGCGGGTGCCGCAGCGGTTACCGCATCAGCGCCTGTCTGCGCGCCGGCGGCGTTTTTCTGCCCGCGAATGGCTGTCGCCACCGTATTCATTTTCACGGTGATCTTGGGATTGTTCAGCACGCGCTCGACCATGATCTTGGAGGCGCGGAACTGGTCGCGGCGGTGCAACACGGTCACCGAAGAGCCGAAACGAGTCAGGAACAGTGCCTCTTCGAGCGCGCTGTCTCCTCCGCCCACCACGACGATGGGCTTGTCCTTGAAGAAGAAACCATCGCAGGTGGCGCAATACGATACGCCGTGACCGGAATACTCGGCCTCGCCGGGAATGCCGAGCTTGCGGTACTGTGAACCGGTGGTGATGATGACGGCATCGGCGTGATATTGGCTTCCATTGCTGCACGTGACGGTCTTGGGGGAGGAGCTGAAATCGACGCTCGTCACATCGAGATATTCGATGGATGCGCCGAAAGACTCCGCCTGATCGCGCATACGATCCATCAGTTCCGGTCCGAGAATGCCGTCAGGGAAACCGGGGTAATTCTCCACGGTGGTGGTGTTGACCAGCTGACCGCCCGGCGTGAGCTCACCCGCAAGAATGGTCGGGCGATACCCGGCGCGTGCGAGGTAGATTGCGGCCGTATATCCGGCAGGGCCGGAACCGATGATGATGGTTGAAAGTTCAGTCATGTCCCTTACGATAGCGAGTTGACCTGACCTCGTCCAGCGGTGGGTGAACAACGACATGGATTCGCCTCGAATGCCGATTGGTCGCTTTCAGATTGCCGAAACAGGCATGCCGTGTTTATGGAAACCGGAGGAGCTAATATGAGCACGATACGGGCCCACAGCATAAGTCCACAGCGTGAGTCACCGCGTACGATGAAACACCCCTCCTACCCGTGAGTAGAAGGGGTGCCTATGAGAACTTCTGCGTCGCCTACAGAACGCGGATGTACACGATGTCGGATTGTGCCGCAGAGTTCTTTGACGTGGAGTTCTGTGTGGTCGAGTTGCCGAACGGGACGTTATCGATGTCGGTCTTGTTCGGCCAATCCTGATTGTCGGATCCGCCACCGTGGTTGTCTCCGTTCAGGATGAACCATGCGGCGACCAATCCCACCACCAGCAGAACCAACGCGACGACGATGGCGATGACCTTGATCTTGAGCTGCCCCCAGAGTGGCTGGTCAGGCAGGTCCTCCTCGATATTGCGTCCGACATTCGCCGCGTTGACATCGTGCACCTGCTGGGGCGCGAAGCTCGGCGGCATGATCTGGGCCATAGGTGGCAGCTGATCTACCGAAGTACCATCAGTGCCTAGCAGCGGAACGGTGACCGTGGGATCAAAGGCGTCGGATTGGGCACGCTGCGCCGGTGTCTGCACACTCGGCACATTCGCACCCGGAGCCGCCGCAGGACGGCCGCCAGACATGTTCCGCAGGGCATCGCGGCTGATTGGTGCCGTCATCCGCGTACGCGACTTCGATGATCCGGGGATGGCTGCTCCATTGGCTCCGGGCGCCGATGCCGACACTGCGAATGACGGGGGCATTACGGCGTCGCCCGATGCCGCGGCCTTGGCGGATCTGGCGGCAAGAGCGGCCAATGATTCCGACATATGTGCGCGCGGCTGCGGCATGGCGTTCGTGGCAATGGGCTGAGCCGCACGGGTCGTGGGATGGCTTCCAGCCACGGTTTGCTCGCCTTCAGACACCTGCGCCTCACCGGACTGCGGCAGCGGCGGGATGCTGCCGGCGCGGGTGCGCTCATTGTCGTTCTCTTCCGGCAGCGGAACATTCGGCATATTGGCCACGATGCTCTGTATCTCGCCGGTTGCACCGGTCGTCCGGGGTTTGCCGGTACCGCCCGCAACACCAGACGCACCAGCAGCGTTTGCCGGTACGTTCACGCCGTTGCCGGACTGTGCCTGTGCCTTCGTCGCGCCAGTAGCGGACCTATGCGGCTTGGCGGCGGGCGGGAACGATGCCGGTAGCGGTGCATACACCGGCATCGGCTGCTCAATCGCGGTCTCTTCCGCAGTGGATGTCGTCACCGGCGACTCCGGCTCCCCGTCCTTGCGCAAGGAGCCCATAAGCTGACCGACCTTCGATTGCAGGGAGGCCAGGGTCTTCGACGGCTCGGCGGTATCCGGTTCGAACAATTCCGCTTCGGGGATGACCGGCTGATCGGCCGAGGGTGGATCTCCGGGCAGCTGAGCCAGGAACGCCTGCTGTGCGAGACGCTGCTCGTTGACGAACCTGGCCTCGGCGCCGGCTGCCAGTCCCGCTTCGGAAATCGACAATTCCGGCAGCTTCGTCGAGGTAACCAGCCCATCCGGCAGTTCCACGATCTTGTCATCACTCGTGTCACGCAACGCCACCATGCTGATCGAGGCGCTGCCACTGACCAGCGGCAATATGATGTCACGATCCGACAGGTTGCCGAATGGCTCCCACGCGCCCAGCAGCGCGCTCAGCTCGGCCAGCGTTGCCATCGGCACGATGATTTCCCCATCTTCGGTGTGCAGGGCCAGTCCACGTTTGCAGATCACGCGGAATTCCGTGGGAACGTCGGCGGGCAGCATATTCAGGTCGAACGTCGTGTTCGCGCCTGAAGGCGTCTTGGTCAGCAGCGCGTACAGCAGTGCGGCCAGCTGTCGCGTCGCCATCTGCTCATACGACATCACATCGCCGTCGATGCCGCTGCAGATATCGGCCAATGCGGCGGCGACGGGAGTGTCGGCGAACTGCACGCCATTGACGCTCACGCGAATGGTATCGGTGCTCAGCGCGGTATGGGTCAGCCCCGTGTCCAACAGCTCCTGAACCGCCTGGGTGCATTGTCCCACGATCGATCGAATCGCGTCGTAGCTGAGGAACGAGGAAGACGAACGCTGCATGTATTCCGCCAGCGCCAGACCGGAGTCTGGCTCGGTGATCACCACCGCGGCATCGCCGACGTGCTGCAGCTGCAGCACCGGCGTGCAGTACCGGCTGTTGGCCAGCGCGAGCGTGGAAGCCGCCTCGTTGATCTGCGGCAGAACGGATGTGTCGGTGATGATGAACAGCTGGCAGGACTGCGCCAGCATGCGGTCATTGGCTATCCATGCGCTCAATCCGTCACTTTCGCGCAGCGAAGAAACGAGAGTGTAGCGACCGATGACGGTATCTCCCAATTGAGGCTTCATAGTAGTTGTTTCTCCGTGCTCTGCTGTCATGCGCTGAGATAGTGGTGATGCTGACATTCTAGCCGTGGGGATGGTCGGCTGTGCAGCCGCGACGGACGCGGCTTGACGAGTGGAATGATGCGGCGTTGGCAGTATGGTGGGAATTCGCGGCTGGGCGTTGTTGCCGGCCGCGATCCCTGCCGCTGCACCGGCTGCGTTTGCCGCGACGTTCGGCAGTACGACGGACTTGATGGACGGGCGTTGGCCCTTACGGTTGACCGTCGGCGCGAAGCTGGGCGGAAGGTTGTCGGACGGAATCCCCCTGGGTTGGTCCTGAACCGGCTGGTCCTGAACCGGCCGTTCGAGATCGGTCACAGTTTCAGCGGCCCGTTCCGCGGAACCGTCATTCTCCGAGGTTCCAGCGTCACCCAGCGAATGATTATCGTAATGATTATCATTCTCCGCAATTGCCGTGGTGCCCTCTTCGACCTCCGCGTTTTGTGCCTGAGCTTCCTCGGCCTCCGACTCAGCCGGTGTCGATACCGATGTCGCAGTGGAAGTCCTACGCAACAGCCGTGCCTTCATGGTGACGATCAGGCTGGAGAACTCCTCCACGCGCATCAGCCATAGCAGCCCGGCATACACGGCCGTCACCACAATCGTCAGAATCGCGCATATGACGATGGATTGCCACCAGCTCATATGTCCGTTGACGCTGGAAACCTTCGCGCCGACCAAACGCGTGGCCAGCGGGTTGAGGAATAGTCCGCACGCGCATGCCGCCGCACCGGCAATCAGGGCCTTGACATGCATGATGATGATGCGCTTGCCGTCGATCCGCCCGCCGAATCGTCTGCGCAACAGCCAGAACACCCATGGGAACGTGATGATATATGACAGGCTCAGCGACAGAGCCACCATGAGCGTCCAATATTTCGGCGGCGCGAAACGCAGCGAGGTCAGCAGAAGCAGCAACTGCACGGCGTTGTCGGCCGCCGCGAACAGGAACGGGCTGCGGCCGTCCTCATACGCGTAGAAGGCGCGCTGCACCAGCAGGAACGCACTGGTGGGCACCAATCCCACCAGCAGGCCGATCAGAGGCCCGGATATCAGAATCGCCCCATGCACATTCGTGGACGGAATCAGCGCCTTCACCAGCGGCACCGGCATGGCAATCATGACCGCGGTGAAGAAGAACATCGCAAGACCGGTGGATCGCAGGGATGAGCTGAGGTCGGCGCGGGCATCCCCGATACGATGCTCGCTGATCGCGCGGGACATGCGCGGGAACACCGCGGTCGTGATGGACACGGCGATGATCGAATAGGGAAGAACGTATATCGTGTACGCGTACTGATAGCTCGCGTTGCCCGCGATGCCGTACAAATCGCCGCCGGCGGTCGGGGCGCCGGTATTAACACGCGAATTGACGATGCCCATCAGCTGGTTGAGCAGCACCATGGCGATGCTCCACACCGCCACCTGGCCCATGGAACGCAACCCCAGCCCATGCAGTCCCCAGCGAGGCCGGTAGTGGATGCCGCAACGCAGCAAAGGAATGAACAGCACCAGGGCCTGGAACGCCACGCCGGCCGTCCAGGCGCCCGCGGTCAGGGCTATCTTGCCGGATGTCCAGAACGACATCGGCTGCCGTCCCGCGTTGCCGAACAGCATGATGAACGCGCCGAAACCGATGCAGCTGATGACGTTGGCGCCCACAGAGCTCCACGCATACGTCGCGAAACGCCCCTTTGCGGCGAGGATCTGCCCCAATACGGTATACAGGCCGTAAAACAGGATCTGGGGCATACACCACAGCGTGAAGGCGTTCGCCAGCGCCCTTTGCGCGGGCGTCCAGCTGGAGTCGAGATACAGCATCGTCAGCAGCGGCGTGCCGGACGCCATCAGCAGTGTGATGGCCAGCAGCAGCGCGATGGACAAGGTGATGAGCTTGCTGAGTCGCTCATCCGCGTCCTTCTGCTTGAGCGTGCGCACGATCTGCGGCACGAGCACCGCGTTGAACACGCCGGTGGACAGCAGGTTGAAGATCACCTGCGGTATCTGCGCGCCGGCCTGATACGCGTTGGCTGCGATACCGGTGGTACCGAGCGCGCCGACGAGGAAGATGGTGCGGATCTGGCCGGTCACACGTGACGCGGCCGTGCCGCACGCCATGATCAGCGAATTGCGTCCTACCGTGGTGCTCATTCGTCGGGGTCCTTCTTTCGATGGAATTGGCGCCAGAGGCCGACCAGGCCGAGCAGCAGCGAGAAGCCGATGATGATGAATCCGGTCATGTCGCTGATGCGCAGCACGCTGGTGATGTCGGTGTTCTGCGCGGAACCGAACGTGTCGCCGTTGCGGTCCAGCAATGTGATGTGGGCTGTGGCGTGGCCGGAAGTGGCGACGCGGATGGCGAACGTGACCTGCGCCTCGCTGTTCGCCGGTATGGTGACCTCAGTGAATCGCGATGTGACGATTTCCATGGAGTCGGTGAGGGATGAGACCTTCACCCGTACCGGATACGGATGGTTGTTCCTGACGGTGACGGGCATTTTGGCCGTTTCGCTGACGACGGTGATGGAGTCGGTCGGCGTGATGGATACGCCGCCGAACATGCCTCCGCCGAGCCGTTTGGCGCCGTCGACCAGACTGTCGATGTTGCGCGGCGCGGACGAGAGCGCATGCAGTGCCAGCGTGCTCTGTGCGGCCTTGATCTTGCGGATCCAGGACGCGGATGCCTTATGGTCGGTGAGGACCGACGTGGCGAAGCGGTTGATGTCGTTGCGGCTTTCGGCCAGCGATTCCAGCGCGGACGTGACCGATCGGGTGTTCCGCTCGCTTAAATGACTGTCTTGGGGGACGATTTGCAGCGCCTTGTCGCCGGTCCGATAGGCGTCTGCGTCAATGAGATCATTCAGGTCGGTGAGTTGCAGCCATGAGGACTGTTCGACCGCGGTCATCAGCGTGTCGATGAACGCCGCCGACATATTAGTGCCGAAGCAGACCAGCAGGTTGCGGTTCATCGCCGCATACGGCTGCTCCATCTGATAGAAGGCGCTCTGCGCGACGAACCGCGCGATGCGTCCCGCGTTACTGGTCTCGCCGTCCGCATCACTGCTGGTGGGCTTGCCTTTGGCGAGGTCGCCGAGTTCCTTCTGCTCGCTCAGCACCGTGATGTCGCCGGCCGAGGTGGGGATTGTGTATGTGCCTGTGTGCACGGTGGCCGTGGTGCTGGAGTCGAAGTCGTGACCGGCGATGACGTACTGGTATCCCTGCTTCCTGGCCGTGGAGAGCGCCTGCCGGGTCCAATCGCCCTTGCCTTGCCAGGCGATGGGCAGGGAATTGGATGATGCCGGTGCCGCGGCCAGTGCGGATCGTGCGTTCCATGCGCCGGTGCCGACGCCGGCCTGTTCGTACGACCGGACGTTGTTGATCGCGGCATAGGCGGTGATGTCGAATCCGGCCGGCTGCATGACGGCATCGATGCGTTGCCCGGTGTCGGAAGCCAATGCCGTCGGATCGGCTATGGTCTGCAAATCGCTGTGCTTGCCGATGAGGGAGAGTTTGGCGGCGAGTGCATCATTGTCGCGCGGGGTGAGCACTGCTGATTGCGTCGCCGCGGTGTCTTCGGAGTCGTCGGTATTGTTGCCGGAGCCGTCGTCTGTGCCGCCATCCGTGCCGCCGCCACCTGATTGTGTAGATTTTGTGTCGGATTCATCGCCGTTGTCATGCACCACCAGCTGGTCGATGGCGTTCTTGTCGGCCTGCTGGCCGTTGTTCATCAACGGCATGACCATGGTGATGGCCATCGGCGGGGTCTGTGCGTTGCGCAATCCCTGGGATGATCTGGTCAGGAAGCTGTGCAGGCGAATCGGCTTGGTGTTCGGATCGACGGTACGGTCCGACCCGGATGACCCGTCAGAGGAGCCTGTGGATTGAGAGTCGGTCGCCTGGGTCGCCTGATAGGTGACCAGCAGCGGTTTCGGCCCCCACATCTGCAACGCCTTCAACGCATCGCTGTCGGCCGCCGCGTCGATCTTCACGGAAACCTTCTTGTTCGCCGCGATGGACGGCACCGTGGCCGTGCCGAGAACGGTGCGCACCGGAATCGATACGTCCCCGGTCGCCCAATGCTGGATGTCAGTGCGCGATACGAACGTATATGACGGGTTGTAGGCCACGGTCACCAGACCCGGTGACGTCGCGGCATACGTGGGATTGGAGATGCTGATGGTGATGTGGTAGCCGGATGTGTCGGTGACCACGGGCGTCGATTCGGTGATCGACAAGGCGGTCGTCTGCGTGGCCGTGTCCGTCTCGTCATCCGCCATCGCCATATGTGCCGGGCCGGCCGGTACCATGCGGCCTGCGAACAGCATCGCGCATGTCAGCAACATGATGGTAAAGAAGCGCCATAGGCGTGTCGTTCGGTGAGATAACGATGGCACGGCCTGACCGTGCTCGGGGCTGTTCGCGATCATCCCTGCTTCATTTTCCTTGCGTAGAGCCAAGCGATCTTGCGTTCATTAGGATAGCTGAGAACGTCATCCAAATCATCGAAATCCACCCAGATGGCATCTTCGGCTTCATGATCCGGATCGCCCTCCACCGTCAGGTCGCCGCCGATCTGGCGCAGCGCGAAATGATGCACGAGCTTATGCACGCGCTGGCTGGTACCGGTGAACCAATAGTCGATGGTGGCAATGGACTCGACCACCTCACCCAGAATGCCGGTCTCCTCGTGCACCTCGCGCACGGCGGTCTGCTGCGGCGTCTCGCCCTTTTCGATATGGCCCTTGGGAAGGCACCATTCGAGATGGCCGTTGCGGGAGTGTCGCGCGATGATGGCCACCCGGCCGCGCTCGTCGAACACCAGGCCGCCGGCCGAGTATTCGCGCACCACCGGGAGCTCCTGAGCGTCCAGCGACGCGAATGTGGTCGGCCCGTCGCCCGCCCGTCGCTGCGGCATCATCGCAGGTGTGGGAAAGCGTGGTTCCGGTGGCCTGACAACGGTTTTCGGCGTGCGCGGAGCCTCGGACGTATAGAGCAACGTATCGGGTTCGAGCGGATTTTGGGTATGGTCGCCCGCAGCATGCGCAAGCATGCGCGCGAGGTCTGCGGGCGTAATCATGACTTCCACCTTACTCAATACCGTGTGCAGGTGGGGTAACGGTATGCTTGAATACGCATAAAAGCGGTAATACTTTATGGAAAGGCCTCGTGTGAATTTCGAAGTTTGGCCGGAAGCCATTGAACTTGGACACCTGTTCGCGGCTCGCGGGTACGAGCTGGCGTTGGTGGGCGGCCCCGTGCGTGACCTGTTGCTGCACCGGCGTTCCCACGACCTCGATTTCTGCACGTCGGCCCATCCCGACGAGTTCGAGCCGATCCTGCGTCATTGGGGACGTGACGGTTTCTGGGATATGGGCCGCAAATTCGGCACTTTGGGTGCGATGCGCCGGCGCGAGGACGGCACCGAAGTCAAGGTGGAGATCACTACGTACCGGTCCGACACGTACGATCCCGAATCCCGCAAGCCCGAAGTCAGCTACGGCGATTCGCTCGAAGGCGATCTGTCCCGCCGTGATTTCACCGTGAACGCCATGGCACTGCGCGTGCCGCAGCTGGAGTTCGTGGACCCGTTCGGCGGCGCCAGCGATTTGGCTAAAGGCGTATTACGCACGCCGGTGGATCCGTATCAGTCCTTCGACGACGACCCGCTGCGCATGATGCGTGCCGTGCGTTTCGTCGCACAGCTCGGGTTCAGCATCGCCCCCGACACGGCTGCCGCCATCAGCGACATGACCGATCGCATCGACATCGTATCCGCTGAACGGGTGCGTGACGAGCTCACGAAGCTGCTGCTGTCCGATCGTCCGAGGGCGGGTGTCGAAGCGCTGGTCGAATCAGGTCTCGCCGATATCGTATTCCCGGAGATTCCCGCCCTGCAGCTGGAAATCGACGAGCACCACCGCCACAAGGACGTGTTCGAGCACACGATGATTGTGCTCGATCGCGCCATAGCGCTGGAGACCGGGCCGGAAGGCCCCGTGCCCGCTCCCGACCTGACGCTTCGCCTGGCCGCGCTGACCCATGACATCGGCAAGCCGAAAACACGCCGGTTCGAGCCCGGCGGCAAGGTCAGCTTCCATCATCACGATGCGGTCGGCGCGAAAATGACGCGCAAACGGCTCAAGGCGCTGCGGTTCGACCATCATCTCGTCGAGGATGTCAGCGAGTTAGTGAACCTGCATCTGCGGTTCCACGGGTATGTCGAAGAACCATGGACCGATTCCGCCGTGCGACGCTACGTCAAGGACGCCGGTCCGCTGTATGAGCGGCTGAACCGGCTGACCCGCGCCGACGCGACCACTCAGAACCGTCGTAAGGCGATGGTGTTCTCGTCCGCCATGGACGAGATGGAGCAGCGCGTGCGCGATCTCAAGGAGAAAGAGGACTTCGATGCCATCCGGCCGGATATCGACGGCAATGAGATCATGACCATCCTCGGCATCGCTCCCGGCCCGGAGGTCGGCCGCGCATACAAGCACATGCTGGAATACCGGCTCGATAACGGTCCGGTCGACCATGACACCGCGGTGGCCGAGCTCAAGCGGTGGCACGCGTCGCTGTAAACGTGCCCAAGAAACGGTTCGGCGGCTGTCCGCGTAAGGCAGGCAGCCGCCGAATATCGGGGGTTTCAGGCCGTCATGACGATGCTGGCCGTCATTCCACCTTTTCATGATCGAGGGCCTTGGGCAAGGTGCCCATTGACTGGACGGGCACGCATCCCTCGAAGTTTTCGATGGCGGTGTCGCCGCTCGGCAGGCTGTCCTTGTTGGCCAGATCGTTGAACGAGGCGCCGAGCACCACGTCAATCAGCTTGTCGTCGCGGTCGTCCATCACCATCACCGCGTCCGTGAAGTTCGTGTTCAGCGTGTACGCCTCGTTGATGGCGTTCTTGCCGAAATAGATTGTGGTGCGCTCGCCCTTCTTGCCCTTGTAATTGCCCCAGCCGGTGACCTTGAACTGGCGGTTCGACAGCGCGGTGCTGACGGCCTTCGCGAAGCCGACGAATTTGGTGCCGTTCAGCACGCGCACCTTGACGTTCGCATAGTTGGAATATGTCTGGTTCTTGCCGTTGGCGTCCTTGGTCGAGCAGGGCACGCGCACGCCGTAATTCGGCTTGACTGCGGACGTGGCCGTTATGCCCAGACCCCCGACATGGAAATAGAACAGCGCCGACACGACCAGGGCGACGGCAAGCACCGCGCCGGCACAGGAGAATACGATCTGCTGGCGGCGGCGAATGTAACGCTTGCGTTCCGCGCGTTCGTCATAAGGCTGAGTCATGGGTCCGTCCTTTTCTTACGAGACTGGTACACAGATTAGCGTCACTGTCTGACGCGATAAGACAGGGATGGCAGGACGGTTATGACCGGTCTCGCCGGCGCCTGTGCAGCGATGATGCGATCCACCGTGGCGGATTGCTCCCATGCGGTGCGAACGCGGCGGGCGACGGCATCGTCCGTTACGAACGCGATGACCGATGGGCCGGAGCCGGAAACGAATGACCGGGATGCCCCGGCGGCGAGGGCGGCTTCGATGGCTTCGCCGCTGCGGGGGTGCAAGGCGACCGCGGCGCGCTGCAGATGGTTGTCGTCGCCGTCTCCCGCGCCCATCTTGTCGAAGGTCGAGTAGACATTCGGCGTGCTCAGTTGCGCACGGTACGCTCCCACCAGCAATTGGCCGGCGAATCCGCGGTCTCGCAGCGTCTGAACGCACGATGAATCATCCTCCAGCGGGATGATCCGCTCGCCGAAACCGGTGCCATGCGCATATCCGCCCTCCAGGCAGAAGGGCATATCGGCGCCGAGCGTGGCGGCGATGTCACGCAGCCGCTCAATCGGCCAGTGCAGTCCCCACAGGGTGTTCACGGCGAGCAATGTCGCCGCCGCGTCGGCGGATCCGCCGCCCAATCCGGCGCCGACGGGAATGTGCTTGTCCACATGCAGCGCCACGTCCGGCTCCCGCCCCGCGGCCCTGGCGATCGCGAACAACGCAAGCACCGCATGGTTGCGGCGCATGTCGCTGCCGCTCGATGCCAGATCACCCAGATGCTCGCCGCTCAGTTCGAGCGAGAACCCGCTGCCGGGGGTCTTGGCGGTCGCCGTCACCACGTCGTTGACGCCGATGGCGCAATATATCGTGTCCAGCGCGTGCCGGCCGCCCCATTCCTCATGGGCGGGCCCTACGTGCAACGTCAGATTGGTCTTCGCGGGAACCGTGACCTCCACCGAGTGCAGCGGCCCGGCCGGTGTCGTTTCCGCGGCTGCGACATGACGGCGGATGGGCCAATGCGCGGGGACGCTTGGCGAACGCCGCGCCTGACCCGGTGTCGCTGACCGTACATTGTCCATTGCTGTGGCGCTCATGATGATGCCTGCCCCTGTTCATGCTGCGATTGCCTCAGCGCCGTCGCCAGAGCGGCGAATTCGTCGATGGTCAGCGTTTCGCCGCGGCGTGTCGGGTCGATGCCCGCCGTGTGGAACACTTCATCGGGCACCATGCGCTTGAGTGCGGCATGCAGCGTTTTGCGACGCTGGCTGAAGGCCGCGTCGACCAACTGGAACGTCAGCTGGCGCAACTGGGGGTCGCGCGGGCCCGCATGCGACTGGACACGGGTGAACCCGGCCAGGGCCGAATCCACGTTCGGAGCTGGCCAGAATACGTGACGCCCGATGTTGCCCACGCGTTCTGCCGAGCCGTACCACGCCAGCTTCACGCTGGGCGCGCCGTAAATCTTCGAGCCGGGAGCGGCGGTCAGACGGTCCGCGACTTCTTTCTGCACCATCACCACGAAGGACGTCAGCATGTCGAAGCGTTCCAGCAGCGTCAGGATGATCGGCGTGGCCACATTGTACGGAAGGTTCGCCACCAGGGTGAACGGTTCGTCGCCGCTGAACTCGGGGAGGTCCGCCGACGTGAGGGCCAGTGCGTCCTTGTTGATGACCGTGAGGCGGTTCCTCGCATCCGGCATGTATGTGTCGATGGTATGCGGCAGCCGTTGCGCGACCGGCGGGTCGATCTCGACCGCGGTCATTGTGGCGCCGGTTTCCAGGATGGCCAGTGTCAGCGACCCCAATCCAGGGCCGACTTCCAGCACCCGCGTATCGGCGGTGACCGCGGCCTCGCGCACGATGCGGCGCACTGTTCCGGGATCGATGACGAAGTTCTGGCCGAATTTTTTGGTCGGGCTGATGCCGGCTTCGGCTGCTATGTGACGGATGTCGGCCGCGCCGAGCAGTCGCCCGGCGGCTGCGGGTTTCTCGGCGGCTGCGGATGCTCCGGAAGGTGCAGGGGATGGATTCATGTCAGTCATAACGCTCGCTATCAATACCAGCCGATTTGTTCGGAGCGTTCCCATGCCTTGGATGGACTGCCATACCGTTGGGCGATATACGCCAGCCCCCAGTCGATCTGCACAGCGCCGTCGTCACGGTAATTTGCGCCGAACTCGGCCATTTTGCTCGCAGGCAGCGACTGCGGGATTCCGTAGGCGCCGGTCTTCGCGTTCTCGGCGTACCACAGCCATCTGGATTCGCGGGTCCACAGCTTGTCGAGGCATGTCCAGTCGTAGCTGGTCCAGCCGCGCTGTGCGGCCGCGCCGGATGCGTAGGCTTTGGCCTGCGCGGCGGTCGGGTGCCATAGGCGTCCCTGCGAGCTGCTGCCGGAATTGCCGGAGTTGTCGTTGCCGCCGTTGTTGCCGGAGTTTCCCGAGTTTCCCGAGTTGCCGGAGTTGCCGGAGTTTCCCGAGTTTCCCGAGTTGCCGGAGTTGCCGGAGTTGCCGCTATTACCTGAGTTCCCTGAGTTCCCGGAATTGCCGTTGTTGCCCGAATTCCCGTTGTTCTTGTCGTTGTTTTTGTCATTGTTCGACGTATCATCCGACTTGTTTGCGCCGGACGTGCTGCCATTCGAGGAGTTGCCATCCGACTTGCCGGTATTCGACTTGTTGCCTGACTTGCCGGCGTTGTTACTGCCTTTATCGGCTTGCCCCTTGCTGGTGTCGGAAGGTTCGGCGGCCTTCTCCGGGCCTACGGCGACGATGGTGTCGAGGGAGATTTTGGTGGTCGTCTCCGAAATCAGCGTTCGCGTCTCTGCGATGCCATCGACATACGTGACGTTATAGACCTGCTTCTTCTCGCCGTCTTCCCCCTGTTGGCGGACCACGGATGTTCCTGGCTTCAACGACTTATCAACAATCGTCTGCGAACCATGGGGAATGGCGACGGTCGTCGTCTCCTGCCCGTGGGTGACGCGCTGAACGCGCAGCACGGTCTTGTCTCCGTCCTTCTCGACACTGACGCGGTCTTCCTTGTTGAGGCTGATGCCTTTGGAATCGAGAATCGACGCGGCGGGAAGCTTGCCATTCGGCGCGACCGACGTTTTGCCGTCGGCGATGACCGTCACCGGGCCGGACTCGTTGATGACGAGGCCGCCGGTGAGCTGGCTGTAGATGTTGTCGATGTCCACGGTGACTTTCGCGGCCTCGTTCTCGTTCTGCTGGAAAAACCCGAGCAGCTGGGAGGCGCTGGTCGCCACGGTCCAGAACGGCACGCGCTGTCCGTCGATGCTGATGGTCGTCTGATATGCGCTGCGGACCGTGACCACGTCATGATTGCTGAGGATGTCGCCGCTGGTGGATTGCACCAGATCATGGGATTTGACGTCGACGCCCCGCTCTTTAAGCAGGCGCGTCACGCTCATGGCATACGTGGTGACGGTCTGGGTGTCGCCGTTGATGCTGAGTGCGATGGTCTTGCGTGCGGCGACGCCGAATGCGACCGTTGAGGCAAGAGCCACGGCGACGGCGCAGATCGCCACCCGAATGCGACGCAATCGAACAAAACGTCGTGGTGTCCACCGCCTGGCCATATGTCATCCTTCCATGAGCTACGGCTAGCATTGTAACCAATCACGATGATGCTTCGCTGGGCATCGCACGACCGTCACCCATACTCCCACATTTGGTACTTTTTGCCCTGCCCGAAGGACTGCCGCGGAGCTACTGGGGTGGCCATATATATCAAAATAAAGAAGAAGGGGGCGGGAGAGAAGGGGATTGTCCCGCCCCCCTGTGGGCAGAGCTAATTGGGGGACGCTCTGCCTTCCAGAAGCCATAAGTTGGGGGAAGGCTTCTGGCACTTACACAAGGTAAGACTATATGTAAACACAGCTTACTACATGTCGACCGTGCATCGCACATGACACGCGGTATGCTGTGCCGCGAGCCTCCTGTCGGGATCGAACCGACGACCTGCCGCTTACAAGGCGGCCGCTCTGGCCATCTGAGCTAAGGAGGCGGACCCCATTCGCACAATGCGGACAGGTGTCATCGAACGATTGACCAGCTTACCAGTTTCACCGCGCTGGTCAATTCAGAATGTCGCAAACCCGTGTTGCGGTTCCCTCCGGCCGGGGTCGAAGATCACAGCGCGACACGGGTCTACGTGGGTGTCATCGTTCATTTGCGGGGCATGTCGGGTCATTCGTCATTCGCCGGTCGTCAGCGAGATCGGCTTGCCCGATTCGCCGATCGACGGCATCGTGCCCTTCTGGCCGACTTCGTTTTCCTTCAGGCCCAGCGACGCGATGATGCCGGTCTTGTTGTTCATGCCGGCGAGTGACAGCTGGTTGCGATCCCAGTAATTGCCGTTGATGGTGATGGTCGGCGTGCTCATGACACCCTTGTTCGAACCGGACACCTGCCACAGTTCGGGGCGCTTCGGGGTGTACAGGTTGATGGCATCCAGCCATTTCTTGTATTCGCCGTTGAACGCCTTGTCGGCCACGGACTGCGGTACGCCGGCGTCAATCGCCTGCTGCTTGAGCGCCTTGTTCTTGACCGACTTGTATTCGCTGGCCTCACCGGGCTGGAAGTCCTCGGCGTAGATGTTCGAGATGAACTTGAGCAGGTGATCGGGGTTGTCGTCATTGCTGGCGATGTACAGGATGGCGCCGGTGGCGCGGCTGGAATATTCGTCGGTCGAGTATTCGTCCATGAACGACATCGGGTGGATCTCCAGGTTGATCTGGCCCGCGTCCACCAGCGAGATCAGCGTGGGATCGGTCTGGCGGTTGAACTCGCCGCAGCCGGGGCACAGCGGATCCATGTACACGGCGACGGTGGGGGCGCCGGACACCTTCTTGCCATAGCCTTCGCTGGAGATGAGGATGCCGCCCTTGTCGTCGGCCGCCGATGGCTTGGTCTCGACCTTTTGCAGCTGCTGGTATGCCTGCTCCTCGGTGGTGCTCTTCGCCACGTCGTTCTTGTGAATGGCTCCATAGATGGCGAAGCCGGCGATTGCCACCAGCACGACGATGATGGCGACGACCACCGCGCCGATGATGGTTTGCTGCTTGCGCTCCTTGGCCGCTTGCTCCGCCTTCTCCTGCGCCGCCTTCTCTTCGGCGGCGCGACGGCTTGCCCTGGTGTTGCGCTTCGCGTTCTGATTCTTTTGTGCCACAGTTATCCCTTTCCTGCCGGTTTGTTGCCCATAGTAGTAGAAGGGTTCGCTTTTCCGGCGGCGGGTTGCGCCGTTTGCCGCATGATGGAACGTGACAATGGCTACAAACCGGGCATTGCCGTCGCTCGGCATGCAGCTGGGATGGGGATGTTATGCGACGTTGGAGGGCAGCGGCCACCAGTTGATGCCCTGTCCGAGACCGAGCAGCGTGCACGCTGAGAGTGTAATCACCGCCCATGCGATCCATACGGCGAATTCACGCCCGGAATGTTGGGCGGATATCGCGGGAGTGGTTTCGTTGTCGGACGATTCGGGGAGCATGCCTGCGCCGCTGGAGCCCGCGGGCCGGTTGAGACCGAGCAGGGGGCCGGTGCCAAGTCGTAGCATGGTCGGCGCGGGCGCCAGCATACCGATGATCCAGCTGATCGCCGCGCAGATGGCCAGAGCCAGACCTGACGGGGACACGGGGGAGGCGGCGATGATGGGTACCACAATGGTGATGCCGCCTATGGCGAACCGCGTGTTTACGACCGGCAGACTGAAGATCAGCGTCGCGAGGGTGGATCCCAGCGCCAGCGTCGCGACGGCGAGCAGCCCGCGCCCTATTGCCGCAGGCAACCCCCTGAGGGCGTGCCATGGCAGCGTGATGATGCGCATCGCGGTGTCGCCGGCGCTGTGTGTGCCGCCGCGTCTGTATTCGCGTTGCAGCTGGGCGTCTGTCGAATAGCCTATCGTCAGCAGCAGCCAGCACAGCAACGTGGCTGCGACCATTGCCGCCAACGGCATGCTCGCGGCCATTGCGGCTATGGGCGCTGCCCATGCGGCAAGCAGCGGCGTGCCTTGACGCAGATAGGTCTGGCGCTTGATGTCTGCCGGGTTCATGGCCATCGGCGGCATGGCCTGCGCTGTCGGCATGGCTTGCATGGACGGCTGGAATTGCGCGGCTGGCTGGAGCTGTGCGGGCTGGCCGGGTTGCATTGCGGTCGTCGGCGTTGCGGCTTCATCAGGGTCGGCGAAGATCTGCTGGGGGCTCAGCGGCGGCATGGTCATGGTGGGGATCTGCTGGCGCCCCGACCACACTGGATCATCCATCGCCAGGGTTGCCGCGGTGTCGGCGGATGATGACGGCTCGATTACGGCCGTTGCTCCGGTCATGTCCGCATCGTCCGTGGGTAGGGCCGTCGTCGGCTGCGGTTGCATGGGCATGGTTCGTCCGACGCTGACCGTGGAATCGAATGGCATGGTGGAGGCGGGCAGAACCGATGTCGGCTGTGGGCGCAACGATTCGGTCGCTTCGGTGCCGACCGGCATGGTCGGCGGCATAGGTGGGGTGAGGCGGGACATCGGCGCCGTCCGGTCGTTGCCGGGTGCCTGAGAAGACGCGATATTTCCCGGTAGCGGTGCTCCCCGGAGCGGTACGGTTCCGTCCGAGGTTCCGGCATCTGCTCCTGTCCCGATTGATGGTATCCGTCGAAGGCTGGCGGATGCAGCGTCAGCGGCTTGGCCGGCGTTTGGGAGCCTCGGAATCGGCGGAACCGTCGCATACGGTGAGGGCGCCGATTGTCCGATGATCCGCTGCAAAGCGGGCCGAACGCCGGGCATCGCGGTTTGCCTTGGCATTTCTGCCTTGGTGACGGCTGCAGTCGGCTTCTCACCTGATTCGGCCGGCTCATGCGGGCGCCATAACAGACGCGGGTTGCGCAGACCGGTATGGTCAAAAGGGCGCATCACATCCGTCTGACCGGATTGCGCGGCGTCATCGTCGTACTGCTGCCAGGCGCCGGGGTTGAACGCGTCCACGGTGATCGCCTGCAGCAGTTGCTCCGGAGTGCAGCGCTTGCTGCGATCCGGGTTCAGCGCCGCACGGAACGCCGTCATGGTGGTGGCGGGAAGACCTGTGAGGTTCGCGTTGCCGGACGCCTCGCGTTCCAGCACCGCCATCATCGGCTTGGTGCCGAAAACGGGCTCCCCGGTTGCCGCGAATGCCAGCACCGACGACACGGACCACCAGTCCGTGATCTCATCGGATTCGGTTCCCTCGATAATCTCCGGCGCGATGAACCCCGGCGTTCCCATCACCAGGCCGGTGCGCGTCACATGGCTTTCGCCTTCGCCCATGGCGATGCCGAAATCCACCAGAACCGGGCCGGTCGCTGAAACCATCACATTGGTCGGCTTGATGTCTCGATGCACGATTCCCGCCGCATGAACCGCCCTAACTGCGTCCATCAGCTTGGATGCCAGTCGTTCCAGGTCATCGGCGACGTATGGCCCATTCGCGGCGACGTCGTCGCGCAGGTTTTTGCCCTCGATCAGCTCGGTGACGATGAACGCCAGCGAATCATCCAACTCCATGTCCACGATGCCGCACACGCCGGGATGATTGACTTTCTTCAACGCCATCGCCTCTCGGCGCAACCGCTCACGTGCCGTGATCTGATCGCGCGCGGACGCCGTCGAACGGTCATCGGCGAGCGAATCACGCAATATCTTCATCGCGTATTCCTCGCCACCGTCATCATGCACGCGCCAGACCGATCCCATGGCTCCGGATCCCAGCCGCGACATCAGCGTGTAGCCGCCGACCAACGCTCCGGGCTCCAAATTCAACGCATCGCTCATACCCTCCTATCCTACTCACCGCCCTGTGCCCGTTCTCTCTACCCCTGATATTCCTCCTTCCCCTGCTGTCCTCTCCGATACTCTCTACCCCCCCCTGATATCGTTTGCGTTTCTAAGTGCGCGCCGGAACGTCGACTGTGCGCACTTAGAAACGCAAATGGGCCGGTTTGCGTTCTTAAGTTCGCGCACTTGTCGTTTCGGCGCGCACTTAAGAACGCAAATGTGTCGTCACAGCCGTTGATGCCGCCGTGGCGCGCCGAGTTATCCACAATCGCCTAGCCTTCGACCACATACCCCGGATTCGCTTGCGCAGCGGCGGTCCATACTGTCATCATCAACATATGAGACAGCACAAGCATCTAGACGATCTGATGAACCGGGCGGAAATGGACGGGCGATGCTGTTCCGCGTCCAGCCCGGCGGAACGACAGGCGATGCTGCGGCGAACTCGTTGCGGCGATGTCGTGCGGCCATTTCGCAGCGTGTACGCGCGTCGTGAATACTGGGATGGTCTGAATCCCATTGAGCAAGCGTCACATGTCATTCGCGAAATGGCGAGACGGCATCCCGAGCGCGTATTCGCCGGACTGAGCGCGGCGGTCATCTACGGGTTCGAGCACTCATGGACGCTGCATGACGAGCCATACGTGTACATCGCGACTGACGGATTCACCAAGTCACGTCGGTCGTACCACCGGCTGCGGCGCATCTCGGTGCGTAGATCCGATATACGGGAGGACTGCCGTGTGGTCCGTTTGTACCGGCCTCGCGGTGATGGAGCAGCGCAGGACGGGTCGAATACCTGGAGTCAGGTGAGCAAGTTGGCTGACCGGATCGCCCACGAACGGGCATTGCGTGACAATGTATGTATCGGCGAGGTACGTGTGACCAGTCCGGCAAGAACCTTGGTGGACTGCGCGCTCTTGTATCCGTTCGAGCACGTGCTGTCGATGTTCGATTCCGCGTTGCGCCGGGGGCTCGTGACCCGCGAGGAGATCGTCGCCGTCTGTGATGGTCTGCGAGTGGATTGTGGGCCGGTATTTCGTCTGCTGCATTATGCGGATGCTCGCAGCGAGAACGGAGGAGAGTCGTTCTGCCGGGCTGTATCCATCGAAGAAGGGTTTGTTCCTCCGCAATTGCAGCATACGTTTTACAGCCGCGTGACCGGCAAGGAGGCGGGCCGGGTCGATTTCATCTGGCATACGGAAGATGGCCGCATCATCGTGCTGGAGTTTGACGGTATGCAGAAATACATCGATCCAGAGATGACGTCGAACCGGGATGTTCGGCAGGTGGTCCGTGACGAAAGGCAGCGCGAACAGGATCTGAAAGAGGCCGGAGTGAGCGTTGTGATACGGACGAATTACATCGAAGTGGTCCAGCGCGCGCCGTTCGTCATGAAGCTGATGCAGGCCGGTGTACCGCGTGCCGGGGCGCACCCGATATTCGAGCATGCCGATTGAGCCGGAAGCGCCGTTGCGTTCCTAAGTTCGCGCCGGAACGACAAGTGCGCGAACATACGGACGCAAATGGCCCTGTTTGCGTACCTATGTGCGCACGGTCGTCGTTTCGGCGCGCACTTAGGAACGCAAAAAGAGGAGAGGACTTGGGGAGGGGAGAGGCGGGAGATGGATGGGAGGAGGGGGGGACTGAGATGAGGCCGGAGTAAGGATAATGCCGGCTGCGGGATGCCGGTTGAAGGCCCGTCGATGTTACGTCCGCGTTTCAGACGCGCGTGTTGACGTGTTCCAGCGGACGTGTATAGTAGTACGTGGCTCAACGAAGAGAGTCTTCAATGAACCGAAGGAAAAAAGAACGCTGCGGTTTGACGTTGCCAGTGTAGGGACTGATGATCAAGGCACAGTAATCCCTTTACAACGGATCGTGAGGCACGTACCTGCCTCTGAAAGGATGAATATCATGGCAGAAGTCGTATTCGACCACGTCACTCGTATCTACCCGGGCAACGATAAGCCCTCTGTGGATGATTTGAATCTTGACATTAAGGACGGCGAGTTCCTGGTGCTGGTCGGCCCGTCTGGCTGCGGTAAGTCCACGACTCTGCGCATGCTGGCCGGCCTGGAAGAGGTCAACAAGGGCCGCATCCTCATCGGTGGCAATGATGTCACCACGATGCAGCCGAAGGACCGCGACATCGCAATGGTCTTCCAGAACTACGCTCTGTACCCGCACATGACCGTCGCCGACAACATGGGCTTCGCCCTGAAGATCGCCGGCACCCCGAAGGAAGAGATTCGCAAGCGCGTCGAGAAGGCCGCTGAGATCCTGGATCTGACCGAGTACCTCGACCGCAAGCCGAAGGCTCTGTCCGGTGGTCAGCGTCAGCGCGTGGCCATGGGCCGTGCAATCGTTCGTGAGCCGAAGGTCTTCCTCATGGATGAGCCGCTGTCGAACCTCGACGCCAAGCTCCGTGTGCAGACCCGTACGCAGATCGCTGCCCTGCAGCGTCAGCTCGGCGTCACCACCCTGTACGTGACCCACGATCAGACCGAGGCTCTGACGATGGGCGACCGCATCGCCGTCATCAAGCTCGGCGTCCTGCAGCAGGTCGGCGCTCCGACCGAGCTGTACGATCGCCCGGCCAACGTCTTCGTCGCTGGCTTCATCGGCTCCCCGTCGATGAACATCAACACTCACCCGGTCGTCAACGGCAAGGCGAAGATCGGTGAGGACACCGTCGACCTGCCCGCCGAGGCCGTCAACAAGCTGACCGCTGAGGATGGCGGCAAGATTGTCGTCGGCTTCCGTCCCGAGGATGCCACCCTGGCCACCCCGGACGATCCGAACGCCTTCTCGCTGAAGGTTCAGAACATCGAGGATCTGGGCTCCGACGGCTACATCTACGGCACCATCATCACCGATGGCTCCGCTGCCGAGGCGTCCACGATGATGTCCGACCAGAACAAGCTCACCACGATTCGCGTGAACCCGCGTGCGCTGCCGAAGATCGGCCAGACCGTCAAGATCAAGATCGACCCCTCCAAGATGCACCTGTTCGCTCCGTCGACCGAGCTGCGTCTGAACTAGTAGAGGAACTAGCAGATACTTGGTATGACTTCGGTCATGCCAACCATTAAACGAGGCGATTCTCTTCCTCTCTTATGGCCTCGTTGGAAAAGCCCCGCGTAGTTGCGGGGCTTTTCTTTTTGCCCAGAAAGACATACGCTAACCGGCCCCCGCAAATGAACTTTTGTTCTTTTGTCCCCGTTGTCTATTTAGAAGTGCAACATCCTTGTTTGTCTTGCAAGTTTAGCAGCTCGTCGGCGAATGCCTCGGCGGGCGTGCGGTGGCCGAGCACGCGCATGGGACGGTTGTCGGTCTCGTCGACGATCTCCTGGAGCCCTCTTGCCATACCGGGTTCGATGATCGTGCGTTTGGGCAGGCAACGGCGGATGATGCCGCTGACCGGCAGCGGCGACCAGCCTCTACCCGGCCATTCGTCCACCCGCGCCCACAGGCGGCCGAATGACAGGCGGTATGGCTTGCGCGGCTTCGCCCTGCGCCGGTCGGCCTTGCGCTGCGCGGGGCCGGCGATGTAGTAGCGGCCCGTCCACGGGCCCGTCTTCAGACGCTTCGGCCGGTACGGCCGGTAGGACTCGCTCTCGTTGGACGGGAACCACGTGTTGCGCCTGATCTCCCTGCTGATGCCGGACGGGCCGCGTCCCAGCAAACGGGCTATCTTCCTGACGCTCGTGCCGTTGCCGACCTCGATCTGGATGACCTGGCGTTCCTCTCCCGACAGGTGCGAATATACTTCCCCCATAGGTGCAACATCCCTTCGGACTGGTTATCTGGACAATCTCCAATAACGGGTGTTGCACTTTCGATTAGATAACGGGCCAACTTCTTGTATAATTGTATGCAGTGACCTCCCGAAAAAGGGATTGCGAATCTATGAGGGGAAACAATGGGCTCGAAATCGAAGTTCGTCCGTTGCGGGTTTAACGGAGGAACAGAACAGGAATCTGGAAGGCAGCGCCATGCCTTGAAGCGTTGCCTTGCTTCGGTTATTGCTGTTTCCTTGTCCATCGTGTGCATGGTGCCTGCAGCATATGCTCAGAATATAGACGATGTGAGTAGCTCTCCTAACGCCGTAATTTCTGGGGGGGGGGATAATACTGTCGTAGCTGCTCCTTCTGCTCGCAATGTCAACGTTGACGATAAGACGTCAGAAGAGGCCAATACATCAAACGGTGCGCCAACACCTTCCGAATCCTCAAATGGTGCGACAGACAATAAGGCGGACGACTCAGCAGAAGCTACCGCTGGCAATTCCGCTAATGATGGAGCCCAAACTCAGGCTCCAAACGATGCTTCTTCTCAAGATGCCAAGAACGATTCCTCAAATGCGACGGATCAATCGCCGGCGAAGGCCAATGTGCAGGTCGCCGCGACGGCGCTTGGCGGCCGTGACTTTGAGGGTCAGGTCACCAAGACGATCAACGGCAAGCCCTACATCCTGATTGGTAACGAGCAGCAGCTGCGTGCGATTGGTTCTGGCAAGAAGGTTATTGGCCGTATCAACAAGGTCAAGCAGACTTGTACGCGACAAGGACCCCTCAATTATCAGTGGGTGGACGGCACGCCGTCTTCCGAATACGCCGGTGACGCCGATCTCTCCAATTCAGATACTTTGCGCGATGCTGATGCCTCCGACCACGACAGTCCACTGCTGTGCAGCACGCGGTTAGACGTCGGAAAGACCCGCACCAAGTATTACGGCGTGGGTGCTGATGGCACGCAAACGGACTACTCCGCTGCCAACACCGGCCTGACCTATTCCGCAGACGCCAACTACCTGATCTTCCGTGACATCGACCTGTCCAAGAACGCGGCAGATACCAACAACACCGAGTGGACTCCGCTCATGTTCTCCGGCACTATGCTCGGTGCGGTCTCCAATGACGGCGACACCGCAGCCAGCCTGTGGAAGGCTGTTGGTGCCGATGGCGCAAGCGTGGTTCACGCTACCGCAGCTCGGCCGGTCATCAGCCATGTGGTCGTCAATCAGAAAGATATGGTCTCTAATGTCAAAGGCGACCAGCTGGATGTCAGCAAGCAGCAGGGCATCGGCTTCTTCGCCTCGATCACGAACAAGACCGTGATGAACAGCAACAGTCTGGGCAGCGCCGGTACGGCCGTAGTGTCGAACCTCAAGCTGCAGGATGTGTCGGTGACGAATCATACGAGTGAATCGTATATTCCGCCGACCTTGCTCGGTATGCTCACTTCGGCAGTGGGATTACTGCTCGACACACTGTTGAAGGCGTTAAAACTATTGACATTCGGACAAGTAGATCTTGACCTCAATCTTCAAGGTCTGCTCACCCTGCACGAAAAAAATCCTTCCAACCTCGCCACGGGTGCATTTGCCGGCCGTATCTACGGGGACACCAAGGTTACGGACTGCGAGGTAGCAGATGTTTCGGTATCTAGCGTAAGCCGTATGACCGGTGGTTTCGTGGGATATGTTGAGGGCGCAACCCGATACGATGCAGTCTCCGGCATCGTAGGAGCGCTCACCAATGTACTCTCGAAGATTCTGAACGTCATCCCGTTCCTCGGGCTGGGCGATTTGGTGGACTGGTTGCTGTCCGGCACGCTCGGGCTGAATGCCTTGATTCCGGTTGGCTACTACAACCCGGTTATCTCGAATAGTTCGGTGAACGGGTTCAAAAAGAACGTGGTGATCGGCAACAAGGACAACCCGCAGGCCGGCGGCTTTGTCGGTGCGCAGATTGGTGCAATCATTGAGAACTCTTCGGTGACGAGCACGAATGGTTTCACCGTGCGGGCAACGCAATATGCCGGTGGTTTTGCCGGAGTAAGTCGCAACGGCAACGTAGGCGGTCTGATTAACTCGCTTGGCGTCGACTTGCTGTCTGCGCTGCGTCCGCAGAGCCTCATCGAAAACAGTGGCCTGACGATAAACGGTGATGATAAGATCACCGTGCAGGCCGAAGACTACGCCGGCGGCTTCAACGGTGCCATGGCCAATGCCTATGCGGTCAATAATTCGATTACGGCTTCGGTCGCCGTGACTGCCGACGGATCCCACGCCGGAGGATTCACCGGATTCGCCTCCGTGGGATGGGGCCTGGAACTCGGTACGGACGATACCACGAAGGCATCGCTGTTGAAACAGCTCACCAAGGCTGTGACTAAATTGCTGAGCGGCAGCAATAACGGTGCAGGAGAACTGCTGTCCATCGTCGGTGTGAATCCCTCCGTGATTCTCGGCACGCAGATGAAGGGCTCCCTCACCGTTAAGGCTGGTGGCGATTACGCGGGCGGTCTCGTGGGCGAAGGATCGGGTACGGTGATCGGTGATTCCTCGCAGAACCGCCTTCAAAAACTCACATTCTGGAAGTACAACAATCATCGTGACTTCCCTCAGCAGCGCTCCACCACCATAGAAGGCCTTGAATCGGTCACGGCCACGGGCTCCTACGCGGGTGGCATCGCCGGCAATCTGCAACCGACAACGGTAGCTGGGTTGCTCAACAGTGTGGTGAAAATTGGCGATATTGCCACGCTCAAGAAGTTCGACCAGTTTGCCGCGTTCACCGTGGAGAACATGTCTGTCACCGCTCCGGCATCCGGTTTGACGGTGAAGGCCGGTTCATACTATGCGGGCGGTGCCATCGGATGCGCCACCGGTGGTGACGTGACCAACATGAACCTTACCAATCTGGCCACGGTCACGGCCAAGGGAGAAGCCGGCGGTTTCATCGGCTTCTCCGGACCAGGCGACGCCGTTGGTGCCGGCGGGCTCAATGTGCTTGGGCTTATCAAGCTTTCCGGTCTGCTATCGGTTGCCCAATATTCTTCGGTTGCAGTCACTGCATCGAACGTGAACGGCATCTCTGGCGGATTCACGGTTGCGGCAACCGGCAAGAACAAGAACAACGAAACAACCGATTACGCTGCAGGCGGTTTCTATGGTCAGGCCAACAGCACCAAAACCCGGGAAAGCCATGTGACAAACCTCAAATCGGTCACAGCCGATACCAGCACGTCCGATGGTGTGGCGGGCGGTTTCGTGGGCTTCTCCACCACCGGCGGCCTCGCCGACGCGCTCAGCAACGCAGAAGATTCCAGCGTATTGGATGGCCTGATCCAAGGCGGCCTGCTGTCCGTGAACGACCTGCTCGGTGCCGTACCGTATCTGATTCCAAGTTATACGGATACCACCGTGACGTACGTCAACGGCGGTTATGTCGAAGGCGATATCGCGGGCGGCTATGCGGGAAACTTCCAAAGCGGCAAGGTCAACCAGTTCTCCGAAACCGATCTCAAGAACGACTCAACGCTGGCCGGTGTACAGTCCCGCGTGCAAACCAACCCCGTGGCCGTTGTCAACCTTGACCATGTGACCGGCGGCGCATACGCAGGTGGTTTCGGCGGCAAGGTTGTCTCCGGTGCGCTCGCTTCGGCTGGCAACGGCGGCCTGAGTTTGCTCGGCAAATTCGGTACGGTGGATCTCGCCAACCTGTTGCAGGTGGTGCAGGGCTATGTGCCATTCATCTCCTACGCGGGTGTGCATTCCGATGCCACCACCGTGAAGGCAACTAGCGGTAACGGGATTTCCGACCCGGATGATCCCGGCTTCACCGTTTCCGCCACCCGATTTGATCAGTCCGATACGCAATCCGGTTCCGCCGGCGGCTATATCGGATACGGGTCCGGTGTGCAGGGGTCCCATTCCAGTGTGACCCAACTGCGCCATACTGATGTCAAGGCACCGAAGAATCTGGAAACCGCCGGATCAATCAATGACACCTATCTGAGCAAAGACAGCACATATGCAGTCACCGCTGCGCGATACGCCGGCGGTTACATCGGCAAAATGGACATCGGCTCGGCGGCAGCTGTGGGCGGTGGCCTGAGCCTGCTCGGCCAGAACGTCAATCTCAACGATGTACTCAGTGTGCTGGATGTCGTCGTCTCGACGATTGAACACTCCGATGTGACTGGCGGCATCGGCGGATACTCCGTTCTGGCCAGCACCGCAGATCATAGGAATGCCAACAATGAGCCCGATCCACTGGGTATGGCTGGTGGTTTCGCCGGAGACATCGAAGGCGGCCACATTCAGGACTCGAGCTCTCATGAGTTCGTATACATCATCGGCCAGGTTTCGGCCGGCGGTTACGTGGGTACCATGCAGCCGGGAGCCGTGGCGAACGTGCTTGGTGACGGCAGCGTGCTCAAGAAGCTTGTCAACCTCGACAACCTGCTCTCGCTCGTGCAGGACTTCACGCCGACGATTCGCAACAGCTCGACCGATGCCGCAGTGTGCGGCGGCGCGGTGCGTGCCCAGGCGGCATCGGATACGACCACACGCCGCGGCATGGCCGGCGGCTATGCAGGTCGTAATCGTGGCGGTCATATCTGGGGCAACAACACAGCAGCGTGGAAGCAGGAGAATACCGACGGCAAATACAACGGGCCGCAGCGCGTAGCCTACGCCGCGCGCATCCGCAGCGTATACGGTGCCGAAATCGCCGGCGGTTACACCGGCTTCATGGAGGCGGCCGATACCGCTCAAGGCGGTTCGCTCTCCTTGCTTGGCGGTCTCATCAAGGCCGGCAATCTCGCTGGCGTGCTGTCTGTGGTCTACCCGACCGAGGAGCACTCGAAGGTCACTGGTCCTTTGCGCAATATGAGCTACGACCAATGGAAGACGTGGATCGACAACATCGGCAAGTACGGTGCGTATGGCAAGGAATTTACCGAGGTAGCTACGGGCGATGGTGCGGGCTCTGTTACTGATCAGGATTCCCTGGACAAGTTCCTCGAATCCTACATCTTCGGATTCAACGTCGTCGCCGGTCGTGCGGAGTATCAGACTGGCGCGAACTTGCATGATTCCGGCGTCGCCGGCGGACACGTCGGTCTGATGCGCACCGGCACGATCATCGATGGCCAGTCGATGGATGTCAAGAACGTCTCTGCCATGCGTGCGGCAGGCGGTTATGCGGGCACGATGGAATCCGGCTCGGCATCCTCGTTCGGCTCTATCCAACTATTCGGCGACAAAGGCATCAAACTTGATTTGGGACAGATGCTCGACGTGGCACAGGTATTTGTGCCCGTCGCCAAATCTTCGAGCGTGGCCGGCTACCGCAAGGGTATGAAGGTCGTGGCCACCGGTGAAGACATCACGCACGGTACCGGTAATGCCGGAGGCTATGCCGGTCTCGCGGTCGGTGGCCAGATCTGGGGCGATCTCGACCAGAACGGCCAGAAGCTTGTCGAGGGTGTCACCGCTGCCGGTGCCAACGTTTCCAACCTGCGCAAGGTGGAAGGGCGCAACAATGTCGGCGGATTTATCGGCGTGGCCACTGCCGGTGCGGTTGCGGATGTGGACACCAATGCGTCCGAGGGATTCCTGCAAGGAATCCTCGACTCGCTGGTATCGAACCCGGCAAGTCTGGTCAGCGTATTGCAGGCCACGGTTACGACGATTCGCGGTGCACATGTGAGCTCGGATGACCCGGCATGGGGATACACGGTCAATGGCGCATATGAGAGCAAGGACGATAAGGGTAATACCACAACCAAGTATGCCCTGAACGCCGGCGGTTTCGCTGGTTCGTTGCAGGCCGCGATCCTTGGTGACAAGGATTCCGCCAAAGGCACCGGCAGTGAAGCGGATCCGAACAATGACCCGGCTTCTCTTACTGTTAACGGGCTGCGCGCTGTTGAAGGCGGGCAATACGCCGGTGGCTTCTTTGGCCTTGCTGATGTATCCAGCGTCGCTTCCGTCGGCGGCGGCGAGGCCGGCGATAAGCAGGATACCAACCTGCTGCTCAAACTGCTCAAGGTCGGCAACGTGGGCGTGCTCGAAGCATTCCGCACCTTCATCTATGACGGTCAGGTCAACGGTGTGAGCGACGGTATCCAGATTGTCGCCCATGATTCCACCACAAAGGGCATGCTTGACTCGAAGCGTTACACCGGTGCGGTCGGTGGCTTCGGCGGTGGACTGATCAATGGCTCTGTGAAGCAGTCTGCGGTCACCAACCTCAACAGTGTGACCGGCGTGAACTACGTGGGCGGCTTCATCGGGCATCTCGGCAAATCCGGCACGGTCGCCGCCGACAATGCACAACTCGGCACGGATGCGCTCAATCTGCTTGGTGCTACGGCCGGCGTACTTGACATCTGGGGCTCGCACGTTGGCGATTCGCGCGTCACCGGCATCCCGGACGGTTATACCGTCACCGCCACACACCATGGCGACAATTACGGCAAAGCCACCGACAAGGCTACCGGACGTGAGGTCGCAGGCGGTTTTGTTGGATACGTGGATTTGGCCAGGGTGAAGGGCTGCACGTCTGACAATCTCAAGAAGGTCACTAGCGGTGAGATTGCCGGCGGATTCGTCGGTGAAACCAGCCGTGCCTATTTGGTTGACGCGAAGGTCAACTCTGTACTTGTGGAACTGCTGCTGCAAGTGGTGAACGCGCTGGTCAAGCTCCTGTACCTCGACAAGGCGGAACAGGTCGGCGTCATCGATTTAGGCAAGTGGTTCCCGGCCATCTTCGGCAAGGTATTCGATCTCAAGGTGCTTTCGGAAGGCAACGTGCTGTACGTGAACCTGTTCGGACTGAAGGTGAGCGTTGCTCTGTCCAAGGCTGATGATGAAAACCAGCAGCAGACCGACGTGGCGATTGTCACCATCGGCGACAGCGTCATCAAACTGCCTTGCAGCAAAGACGGCATTGATATGGATGGGTCGGGCAGCAACCTGACCGTCCAGCTCATCAAGGGCAACCGTACTCGCGTGGAACAGTCCACCGTAACGGGCATCGCCAATGGCTATGACGTGTTCGGTGGAGGGGCAACTCAGGATACCGACGGTGTGAAGGATCTCACCACCGGCTACGCGGGCGGCTTCGCCGGACTGAACGACGAGGGCGTGCTGGCAGACGACCACATGGTCTACGCCGACACGATCCGCGGTGCCAGCGGACTGGTCGACCCGTTCTCGAACACCAAACTCAAGTCCGTATGGGACTTCAACACCATGAGCGACATCCTCGGACCGGTCGATGACGGCAACGGCGACAAGGCATACAACACCTATCGCATTTACCGCAAGGCGGCCGCGAACGCTAGTGAGGCCCGCACCTCCGCACAGGACGGCAACAAGATCTTCTCGCAGAAGAACACGGCAGACGATGCGCTGAACACCGGACTCGATCGTTGGGAAGTGAAGCTGTTCGACGTGGTCAACACATACGACAGCAGCGCTGTGCACAGCTCCGCATCCGGCGACGCCGGCACCACTTGGGTCGGCATTAAGAACGCCGTGGTCGACTCCACGGACGGCAGCACCAAGACGAAGCTCGATGCTTACCAGTCCCCGGCCAAGGCCGTGCTCATGCTCGACGCGACCGTGACCGACAACAACGGCGGACTCACCCCCGAACCGGACGACGGCCAGGACCCGTGCGGCAAGGACGGTTGCCGAACCATTGACCTGACCGTCCAGAAGGTATGGAAGGACGGCAACCTCGAACGGCCGCAGTCGGTCGAACTGAAGATCGCCGCGCACTATACCGATGGCAGTGGCAATACGGTGACGCCGCAGACGATTCAATGCTTCGGCGCGGATTGCACAACCGTGACGCAGAAGAATCCATGGACGGTGACGTTGGACTCCTCCGATGCCTCTTCCTGGAGCAACACCTGGCGCAAGGTGATTCAAGGACTGCCGGTCGCATTCGTGGATGTACAGGATGCCAACGGCAAGGACATCGTGCGTTACTACACGTACACCGTGGAAGAAACCGCCGTGACCTATAAGGACGGCGATACCACCAAGACCATCAAGCCCGCGGAGGCCGGATACCAAGTATCGGTCTCCTACAACACCAAGGAACGCGTGGCCATTGTTACCAATGCGGCGTTGCTTCCGGATACGGGAGGCGCGGGCACGATGTGGTTCCTGATGTTCGGCTTGCTGCTTATGGGAGCTGGCGTGGTCTGGTACGTGCGTAATCAACGCGTTCAATCCGGCACAGTCCGCTCGGGCTCCAGCCGTATACGAAAGCGAGGTGCCCATGCCGCGTGACGACCACATAGACAAACCGTACCTGCCAAACAGAAAAGATTTCCATTTAGGGAAAGGAACAGTAATGAAATCACTGATGAAAAGGGTTTTCGCTGCCGCCGCGGCGATTGCCACCGTATTTGGATTGGCTGCGACGACAGTCGCCACGGCCAACGCAGCGGATAATGCCACGCTGACGGTCAGCACTACTGACGCGAAGTTCGCCGGTAAGACCGTGAACGCCTACAAGATGTTCTCCGCCACCGTGAGCGGTGACGGCCAGGCTGTCTCCTACACGTTGACTGACGAGTGGAAGCCGTTCTTCAAGAACTCCGTCGGACTAACTGATGTTACCGACGCGAACGTCAACGATAAAGCAAACGACTACGTGTCCAAGCTGAAAGATAGTGCCTTGACTGCTTTCGCTGCCAAGGCATCGAACTGGGCGCAGAACACGGCCAACAGCATCACGGCTGACGCGACCGCTACGGTATCTAAGATTGCTGCCACGGACGGTAAGTACACTGCGACGTTCACTGGTCTCGACTACGGCTACTACGTGGTCGCTGTGCCGGGTGCGACCGTGGCTGACACCAATAGTCAATACGCCGCGCTAGTTCGCGTTCATAGCACCACGGTGAGTGTCGACATTAAGGGCGCCCTGCCTACCGTTGACAAGAAGGTACAGGTAGACGGCACTGGTAAGGACGCCACCGACGCGAAGATCGGTGATACCCTGAAGTTCACCCTGACTTCCACCATTCCGGACATGTCCGCCTATAACACCTACACCTTCAACTTCAAGGATACGTTGTCTAAGGGCCTCACCTTTGGACAAGTCGATTCCGTTAAGGTCGGAGATACGGCACTGACCACGGACACTGACTACACCGTCGCCACTGCTCCTGCGGACAACGGCAAAACGCTTCTTACTGTCACCATGAAGAACTTCAAGAACCAGCAGGCCAATGTCGGCAAGAAGATCACCGTCACCTACACGGCCACGCTGAACAAGGATGCTGTTGTGGGCGGTGCTGGTAACGTCAACTCCGCAACGATTCAGTACTCCAACAACCCGAGCACCAATGGCACCGGTGAGTCCGAACCCAGCAAGGTTCGTGTCTTCACTTATGGCTTCACCGTCGATAAGTACACTGGTAAAAATTATGATGATACCGCTACTCGACTTGCTGGTGCTGAGTTCACACTCGCACATAAGGGCGGCACTGCTATTAGCTTCGTGAAAGTCGCTGATAGTGCGACCCAGAACGCTGTATACCGTGTAGCTAAGGCTGATGAGGCAGGTGCTACGACGACTATCACCACTCCTGCAAACGGTAAGGTTGAATTCCGGGGACTGGAGAACGGCGAGTACACGCTCACCGAGACCAAAGCGCCGGCCGGCTACAACAAGCTCGCCAGTGCCATCGGCGTGAAGGTTAATGGCCAGAACAACGGCACTGACACCACGAATGCCACCGTCACCATCACCTACAACAACGACAATGGCAACGACTACAACCAGACCGCATCGAACGGTGTCATCCCGGTCCAGAACAAGTCCGGTGCTATCCTGCCTGGCACTGGTGGCATGGGTACCATCGCCTTCACGGTGATTGGTGTGCTGGTCATCGCGCTCGGCGTTGCCTGGACTCTCAAGCGCAAGAACGCCTGACGAGCATGGCCGTGTTTTGGGCGTGAAGGGCACACGCCCGCTACGCCCACAACACGGTTTCCTCGCGAAAAGAACGCTCGATGAAACGACTGCGCAACATCCTGCCCTTACTGGTCATTCTCGGTGGAATGCTCATTTTGTTCTATCCGACGATCAGCAACTTCCTCATTATGCGCAACGCCAGCCGCGCCGTAAATAACTACGACGCCAGCGTTGAAGCATTGAGCCAGGAACAGTACCAGAAGGTGCTGGATGCTGCGCACGCCTATAACGAAAAGCTCGCCCAGAACGATGCAGGAGAGACCGACGCTCTTGCCAGTGCCGTCAATTCCGCATCCACGGACGAGGAATACAACAGTCTGCTCAATATTGACGGTGACGGCATGATGGGATACATCACTGTGCCTAAGCTCGAGGAGACCTTGCCGATTTATCACGGCACTTCCGAGAAAGTGTTGCAATCCGGCATCGGACATCTCGAACAGACCTCACTGCCAGTTGGTGGCGCGTCCACTCATGCGGCGCTGTCTGGCCACCGGGGCTTGCCCACGGCAAAACTGTTCACGGACTTGAACCTTATGAAAAAAGGCGACAAGTTCTACATCACAATACTTAAAGACACGTATGCGTATCAGGTCGATAAGATCACTACCGTTCTGCCGACCGATACCAAACAACTGGCAATTGAGCCCGGCAAGGATTTGGTCACGCTCATCACTTGTACGCCGTATGCGGTCAATACGCATCGGCTGCTGGTGCGTGGCCATCGCATCCCATACACGCCGCAGCAGCAGGATGACGCCAAATCCACGTTCCACGTGGACATTCCGCTGCAGTACTTGTTGCCGTCTCTTGCACTGATTGCCTTGCTCATCGCATGGCATTTATGGCAGCGCCATGAGCGGCGACGCCGGCAGAGTGGGAGCGCCAAGGTCGCATCTGGTGATTCTGACTCTGCGGATATCGAGCCGGACGGTGACTTGCCTCCTCAGCCAGACAGTACAAATAACCAATCACATTCATCACGGCGGAAAGGACCGGGCAGACATGTTAGACCTGCATAGCGGAAGCGAGTATGGTGCGGCGCGCATTGCTGCCATGATTGCCGCCGCCGTTACTATCGTCCTCACTGTTCTTGCAGCCTTCGGCTCTATGGTGCCGTATGCGCAAGCTGATTCTTTCGGCGCTCTCACCATCAATGCCGTATGGGGCCGAGACACGGCTTCGCCCAAATTGCTTGCCGACGATACCTATTCCATCGTGCGCGTCGCCACCGTCACAACGAACAATGATGGTAGCGTCTCCTCATATAAAACCGTCGGCGATTTTTCCGGCCTCACTGCCGATTGGGAACGCCTGACATCAAGTGAATATCACGATGCTGCCAAGAAGCTCGCTGCGCACGCGGCGAAAAACAAGCTGTACCAGCATTCCGGCACCACTAACGTAGCTGGTCAGCTCACTTTCCAGAATCTGCCGCTCGGCCTATATCTGGTCTCTCGCACGAGCTCGGCGAAAGCCAACAAGGCATACGACTGTGATCCGTTCCTCATCTCGATTCCTGGCAGTGGAGGCACATCCGCTGATCTCAACATCACAGTAGAGCCGAAATTTAGCACTGGAACTCCTGTTGTCCCGCCCGAAGATAACCCGAGCGAGGAGCCGGGCAATCCTGGCCTTATCGGTCGTACGGGTGCCGCCGTAGGCAGCATTGCCGCGGCAGCGGGGCTCATGTTACTTGTTGCGTTCATTTTGTTCAGATTGCGCATGAGGCGCCGCATACGGGACGTCAATTCGGCCGGCAAATCCCATACAGATGATTTATTCGTATGCGAGAATAACGCGCCGAAGTCGCCGCTACTCGCTGCACTTCCCAAGCACCACGTAGAATCGAACACATGGAGTTGAACGATTTGCCTCAGATGGATCCGCGCGCGCTGAAGGCCACGTCCGTCAAAGCCGAAGACGAACATGCCAGTTCAGCTGAGCCGCAAGCATTGAAGATCACCGCCGCCAGCTCGAACCCGAAGATGTTCACGCTGCCCTGGCATAAGCCCCTGGCCACCTGGCCCGAGGACCTGCTGGCCAACCTGCCGCGAGGCATCTCCCGCCACGTGGTGCGTTTTGTGCACGTGGGCGACGAGGTGTACGCCATGAAAGAGATCACCCGTCAGGTGGCCGAGCGCGAGTATGAGATTCTGCGCCGACTGCAGAAGCTCGAGTTGCCGACCGTCATCCCGATTGCCGTGGTCACCGGTCGTCATGACCGCAATGGCGAACCGCTGGAAGCGATTCTGGTCACCCGTCACCTGAAGTTCTCACTGCCGTACCGCGCGCTGTTCGCCCGCAATCTCCAGCCGGATACTGCCGAGCGTTTGATCGACGCCCTTGCCGTGCTGCTGGTTCGCCTGCACTTGGCCGGCTTCTACTGGGGCGATGTGTCGCTGTCGAACGTCCTGTTCCTGCGTGATGCCGACGCGTTTTCCGCCTTCCTGGTGGACGCCGAAACCGGTGATTTGCAGGTGCAGCTTACCGATGGCCAGCGTGAATACGATATCGACTTGGCTCGCACCAACATCATCGGTGAATTGATGGATTTGGCTTCTGGCCGTCTGCTGCCGAGCGACGTGGACGAGATCGAGGTGGGCAACCGTCTGGTCGACCGCTACCACTCGTTGTGGAGCACGCTGACCGACACCGACAAGTTCGGCCCGGATGAGATGTGGAAGATCGAGCAGCGCGTCAACAAGCTCAACGACCTGGGCTTCGACGTGGACGAGCTGGAGATGAAGACCGCGGAGGACGGCAAACGTGTGCTGGTCCGCCCGCGCGTGGTCGATGCCGGCTATGCGTCGCGCAAGCTTCTGCGACTGACCGGTTTAGATGTGCAGGAGAATCAGGCGCGGCGCCTGCTCAACGATCTGGATGCGTACCGTGCCTCCACGTGGCGTGAAGGCGAGGAGTTGGAGATCGTCGCCACCGATTGGATGCGTGAGGTGTATGAGCCGACTGTGCGTATGATTCCACGTGAATATCGTTCGCAGATCGAGCCGGCACAGTTCTTCCATGAGGTGCTGGATCACCGCTGGTTCCTTGCCGAGAAGGCCGGCCACGACGTGCCGATGGGCGAGGCTGTGGAAAGCTACATCCAATCCGTGCTGCCGAACTACAAGCTGGATGACAAAGCCGTGAACGAGCTCAACGCTGAAGCGGATTCCGGCGTGGTCGACGATGAGGCGAATTACGAAAAGCCCATCGACGATGATGATTACAATCCCGACGACGATCCTGATGCCGCGGTGTGGAGCCACTGATATGTGGAGCTGCTGAGCGGAACCGGACGGGGTGGTGCGCCGATTGCGGCGGCCCCCCCGATTTTCGTTCCGCTCGATGCCCCCGCCGGCAGCAGGGGGGAGATATGGGTATTACTTCGTGGCGGCTGCCGCTGCTTCGCGACGGGCGCGGGCGACCGCGTACAGGCTGATACCGGCTGCGACCGAGGCGTTCAGAGACTCCACCATGGACGTGATCGGAATGCCGGCGATCGCGTCGCACGACTCGCGCACGAGTCGGCTCAGTCCCTTGCCTTCTGAACCGAGCACGACGATCAGCGGATCGGTCTCGAAACCGGTTTCGCCGACCAGCTTATCGCCGCCGCCGTCTAGGCCGACCGTGTAATATCCACGTTCGCGCATGCTTTCGATGGCCTTGGTGAGGTTCACCACGCGAGCCACCGGGATATGCGCCGCGGCACCGGCCGATACCTTCCACGCGGCAGCGGTGACCGAAGCGGAACGACGCTCCGGCAGAATCACGCCGTTGGCACCGAAGGCGGCGGCCGAACGAATCACCGCACCCAGGTTCTGCGGGTCGGTCACGCCGTCGAGCGCGATGAACAGCGGGCGTGCGTTGATGCGCGCACTCGGCGAATTCACCACGTCCATGGCCTTGGCCTTGCGCTCGGCGATATCCGCCAGCTCGGCGAGAGACGAATACTGGTACGGCTGCACTTTGAGCACGACGCCCTGATGGTTCGACGACCGGGCGATGCGATCCATTTCCAGACGGTCGGCCTCCAGCAGGTGCAGGCTTTGTGCGCCGGCGAGCTTGATGATCTCGCGTGTACGGTCATCATGCTCGATACGTGTCGCGATATACAGCTGCATGCTGGGGACGCCGACGCGCAGCGCCTCCAGCACGGCATTGCGGCCGATGACCAGATCGTCCGAATCGGACGTGAACTTCGCGGCGCGACGGCGGGCTGCCAGTCGTGGATCTGCCATCTTGCGACGGTTCGTCGCCTGCTTGGCCTTGTATGCCTTGTGATACACGCGATCCTCGGCTTTGGGCGTCGGCCCCTTGCCGCGTAGCGCATTGCGGTGTTTTCCTCCCGACCCCTTGGTCGGACCTTTCTTGATTGCCATACGTGCCATTGTCCCAGACCCCCACGCCAAACAGCCATTCGAGGCGCGCGAATCGCCCCAATCCCCTGAGAGACTCGGTTTGCGTTCCTAAGTGCGCGCCGGAACGCCGAGTGCGCGAACATAGGAACGCAGATCGCATAGTTTGCGTTCCTAAGTGCGCAGAGTTGTCGTTTCGGCGCGCACTTAGGAACGGAACGAAGCTCGTCCGGTTCCGAAGCCGCCGGAGTTCCTTGCCTTGGCACGTATGATGAATGCAGGATCGGGCGGCGTCATTCATACCCGGAGAGCCAGAAGGTCTTGCGATGGTCGATGTGAGCAGGGAGTGCTGCGAGCGGTATTTCGGCATGGACGACGAACTGTTCGATTACACCATGGCGACGCTCCGCTGGCTGCTCGCGCTGTGTGAGCGTGTCGCCTGAAATCGTTCGCGGAATGCTGATATTTGGACAACACGTAAAGGGCTGTTTCGCCAAGCGATGACGGGTTTGTGGAATAATGGCAACAGTATGCATCGGCAGCAGTTGCGCCGGTGCCCATAACCGCGCAGCTTTATCGAGATGACCGGGGGAGGGGACGATCCCGGTGATCGTGAGGGCTGACTACTCCGCGGCTATATCAAGGAGACCATTATGGTTGATCACACAAATGATCAATCCACAGGCGTGCAGTCGCAGGAAGGCCTGCTTCACGACGTCGATCCCAGCTTGACCGAGGCGAACGAAGTCGCCAAGGCGCTGGATGTGGATACCAACACCGGCCTGAGTTCCGCCGAGGCGCAGCGCCGGTTGGAGAAATTCGGCCCGAACCAGTTGGCCAGCGCGCCGCCCGTACCCAAGTGGAAGAAGTTCCTGGCGCAGTTCCAGGATCCGCTGGTGTACCTGCTGCTTGCCGCCACTGTCATCTCACTGATCGCATGGTTCATCGAGCGCTCGCACGGAACGGCCGGCGAAGTGCTGCCGTTTGACGCCATCGTCATCATCCTGATCCTGATCGTCAACGCGGTGCTGGGCTATATTCAGGAGGCCCGTGCCGAGCAGGCGGTGGAGGCGCTCGCCCAAATGACGGCACCGCAGACCTCCGTGCTGCGTGACGGCAAAATCGTGCACATCAACACCGCCGACGTGGTTCCCGGCGACATCGTGGTGCTTGGCGAAGGCGATACCGTCTCCGCCGACGGGCGTCTGTTCGCCGCCGCGTCGCTGCGCATCGCCGAGGCGAGCCTGACCGGCGAATCCGTGCCGGTGGGCAAGAAGCCCGACACGCTCGACTCCGCCAAGGCGCTGGGCGACCGCACCAATATGATTTTCAACGGCACGTCCGTCACCCAGGGCACCGGCCGCGCGATCGTGACCGGAACCGGCATGAACACGCAGGTTGGCAAGATCGCCGACATGCTGTCGCAGACCGATGACGAGGATACCCCGCTGCAGAAGGAGATGACCCACGTCTCCAAGATCCTGGGCATTGCCGTGTGCATCATCGCGGCCGTCGTGCTCGTCGCGCTGTTCATCACGCAGGGCTTCCACAAGATGCCCGACGATCTCATCGACTCGCTGCTGCTGGCCGTTTCGCTGGCCGTCGCCGCAGTGCCGGAAGGTCTTGCGACGATTCTGACGGTTGTTCTCGCGCTCGGCGTGCAGCGCATGGCCAAGCACAACGCCATCGTCAAGAAGCTGAGCTCCGTGGAAACGCTGGGATCCGCTTCAGTGATCTGCTCCGACAAGACCGGTACGCTCACGCGTAACGAGATGACCGTCGAGCGCATCGTCACCCCGAGCGGTGAAGTGCAGCTCACCGGCACCGGTTACGAGCCCAAGGGCAAGATGCTGGGCATGGGTGGCGACGCCATCGAGGAGAGCGCTCCGGTCAACGCCGAAGCCCTGCGCACCATCGCCGTCGGAGCGTTTGCCAACGACGGTGACTTGCGTCAGAACGATGCCGGCCAGTGGGAGATCGTCGGCGACCCGACCGAGGTGTCGCTCGTCGTCGCCTCCCGCAAGATCAAGGCCGACCGCGCCCTCGGCAAGCTCGACCGTGTGGCCGAGGTTCCGTTCACGTCCGAGCGCAAGCGTATGGCCGTGATCGGCAAGGACAGCAGCGACAACGGCAACCTGAGCGTCTATGCAAAGGGCGCGCCCGATGTGCTGCTCGGCTACTGCACGCGCATCGCGGTTGGCGACGCCGTCCGCCCGATGACCGAAGGCGACCGCCAGGAGATTCTCGCGACCGTCGAGCGTCTGTCCGGCGAGGCATACCGCACGCTGGGTGAGGCGTACCGCCCGCTCGGCACCACATCCCTGGCCGATATCCCCGGCATCAAGACCAATGCAGCCGGCCAGGTGACCGACATCTCCGAGCAGAGCGACGTCATCGAGCGTGACCTGATCTGGGCCGGCATGGTCGGCATCATCGACCCGCCGCGTACCGAAGTGCGTGATTCCGTGGCCGAAGCGCATCGCGCCGGCATCCGCACGGTGATGATCACCGGCGACCACCCGCTCACCGCGGCCCGCATCGCTTCCGATCTGGGCATCATCGAAAAGGGCGGCAAGGCCCTCACCGGCGATCAGCTCGACGCGATGCCCGACGAGGCGGCGTTCGACAAGGCGACTTCTGAGGTCTCCGTGTACGCCCGCGTGGCCCCCGAGCACAAGCTCAAGATCGTGGAGTCGCTGCAGCGCCAGGGCAACATCGCCGCCATGACCGGCGACGGCGTCAACGACGCCCCGGCCGTCAAGTCCGCCGACATCGGCGTGGCGATGGGCATCACCGGCACCGAGGTGACCAAGGAATCCGCGAAGATGATTCTCGCGGACGACAACTTCTCCACCATCGTCGCCGCCGTGCGCGAGGGCCGTGTGATCTTCGACAACATCCGCAAGTTCCTGCGCTACCTGCTGAGCTCCAACGTGGGCGAGGTGTTCACCGTGTTCGGCGGCGTCATGCTCGCCGGCGTGCTTGGCATCACGCAGCCGGGAACCACCGGTGTCGCCGTGCCGCTGCTCGCCACGCAGCTGCTGTGGATCAACCTGCTGACCGACGCCGCCCCGGCGCTCGCGATGGGTGTCGACCCGCAGACCGATGACGTGATGGCACGCAGCCCGCGCAAGCTCACCGACCGCGTGATCGACAGGGACATGTGGATCGATATCGCGTTCATCGGCATCATCATGGCGGCCGTCACCTTGATCGGCATGGACATGCACCTTGAAGGTGGCCTGTTCACCGACCGCTCCATCGGCGGCACCCACGAATTCCAGATGATCGAGGCCCGTACGATGGGCTTCACGATTCTCGTGTTCGCGCAGCTGTTCAACGCGATCGCATCGCGTTCCGCACGTCAGTCCGCGTTCGTCGGCCTGTTCTCCAACAAGTGGCTGTGGGGGGCGATCGGCCTGTCTGTCGTGCTGCAGCTCGTGGTGATCTACGTTCCGTTCCTCAACTCCGCGTTCGGCACCACGCCGCTCGGACCGTGGGCATGGGTCGAGTGCATCTGCCTCGCCGCGGTCGTACTGATCGCCTCGGAAATCTACAAGGCGATCATGCGCGCCATCGACCGCAAGCGCGGCATCATGGCATAACAATGCCATAAGCCTCCACCGGCAGTCAGGGCTCCCGCTCTCCACATCGGAAAACGGGAGCCCTTCTCATACCCCGGAATCGCTGAATATGCGGTGACATGACGGAACGATGTCGTAGCATCGGAGGCGAACCATATATCAATGGCACGTTCCGAAGGGATTCGCAATGTCACTCATCGAACAATTCCATGGCGCCGCCGCCGATGGAACGGAACTCACCGCTATTTATGCTGAGCAGCCGGCTGCTGATGTGGCGTTCGCGCTGATCTTCGCCGGTCACGGTCTTCCGCGCTTCGTGCACTGGGGCCGCCCGCTCGCGGCGCCGGGAACCGTACTCGCCGCATACGACGCCCTGCGGCCGCAGCGCGTGTCCGGCGCGCTGGACGAGACCACCTGGCCAAGCATCATGCCCACGCAAAGCGAGTCGTGGCTAGGGGCACCGCGACTGGATATCCGGCGCGCCGGCGTAACGCCGTTCTGTGCATTCACGGTGACCGGCATCGCAATCCGTCAGGACGAACGCCAAGGCGTTGACGTGTCCGACGGCGTGGACGGTGCCGCGCATACCGTCACGCAACAGGTGCCGGTCGTCACCGTGACCGCGTCGGATACCGAGCAGGGCGTGGAACTGTCATGGACGGCCGAACTGTTGCCCGGCGGACTGATCAGACAGCGCACCACGCTGCGTAATCTTCCAGCCGGTAATCTTCCGACCGGTGACTTGGAAGTCGGTAAAGTCGAACTCGGCTTCCCGCTCCCGGCACTTGCCACGGAGATACTCACCACCACCGGCCATCATCTGCGCGAACGCAGCCCGCAGCGGCAGCCGCTGACCGAAGGACGCTTCGAGAAGGTCTCGATGGCGGGGCGCCCAGGTTTTGACGCCTCTCTGTTGCTTTCCGCGGGCGAGCCCGGCTTCGGGTTCGAGCATGGCGAGGTCTATTCGGTGCATGTGGGCTGGAGCGGCAATTCCGTGCTGTCGGCAGAGCGTCAGCCGTATACGACCGGTCTGATTGGCGGCGGCGAGGTGCTGCTCGGCGGCGAGGCCACGCTCGCCCGCGGCGAAACGTACACCACCCCGTGGCTGTACGGGTCGTACGGTGACGGGCTCAACGAGGTGGCTGCGAGATTCCATGATTACGTGCGCTCCTGTCACCCGGATCTCGCCGTCAAGCCGCGTCCGGTGATTCTCAACACGTGGGAGGCCGTGTATTTCGACCATGACTACGACACGTTGAAGGCTCTGGCCGATAAGGCCGGGGATTCCGGCGTCGAACGGTTCGTGGTGGATGACGGCTGGTTCGGCTCCCGCCGAGACTCCACATCCGGGCTCGGCGACTGGCAAATAGCGCAGGATGTGTGGCCGGACGGGCCGAAGAGCCTCAAGGCGCTCGCCGATTACGTGCACGGAAAAGGCATGGAGTTCGGCCTGTGGTTCGAACCGGAGATGGTCAACCCGGATTCCGACGTGGCCCGCGCCCACCCTGACTGGGTGCTGCGCCCGACGGCGAACCGTCTGCCGATGCAGGGACGCTCGCAGCAAGTGCTCGACCTGACCAATCCCGACGCCTACCGATACATCCATGATTCCATCGATACGCTGGTCGGCGAGTTGGGCATCGACTACATCAAATGGGACCACAACAAATTCGTCACCGAGGCGGTCTCGCCACGTACCGGCAGGCCGGCGGTTCACGGGCAGACGCTCGCCGTGTACCGGATGTTCCGTGACCTCGAAGTCGCGCATCCGGGACTGGAGATTGAGAGTTGCGCATCGGGCGGCGGCCGTATCGACCTGGGCATACTCGAATTCGCCAGCCGCGTGTGGACGTCCGACTGCGTGGACCCGGTCGAGCGGGCCGATATTCAGCGGTACGCGTCGCTGCTCGTGCCGCCCTGCATGATGGGCGAGCATGTAGGGGCGAGTCCTGCACATTCCACGCATCGCGCCACGAGCCAGGAGATGCGCATGGCGATGGCGTTCTTCGGGCACATGGGCGTCGAATGGAATCTGCTCAAGGAGTCGGACGAGGCGTTGAACAAGCTCGGCGAATGGGTCGCCGAATACAAGAGGCACCGCGCATGGTTCGCGATCGACACGTGCGTGCACGCCGATATCGCCGATCCGGCCGTCCGGGTCGACGGCATGGTCAAGCCGGATCGTTCCGCGGCGTTCTACCGGTTCACGCAACTGACAACGTCCCAGACTCTCCCTGCGGCGCCGATTCGCGTGCCCGGTCTTGACCCCGATGGCACGTACCGCATACAGCCGCTGTGGCTGGATCTCGATCTCGACGGGCTTGGTCTTGGCAGCGGCCAGTCGCCGTTGGGCTGGTGGACCAAAGACGGCGTGCTGATGACGGGCCGGGCGCTGATGACCTACGGGTTGCGCCCTCCATCGCTGCATCCGGCCCAGTCGGTGCTGTTCACCGCCATTCGCCAATAAGCCAGACGGCATCGAACGGAGCATAACAATATGCCGGCGGCCCAGTCATGGAGTCGCCGGCACATTGCGTCAAAGAACTTGGGTATCGGCTCTAGTCGTTGACGTCGGCCTTGTAGAAGTTCACGTAGGAACGGCTGGGGGTCGGGCCGCGCTGGCCCTGATAATGGGAGCCGGTGCCCTTGGAGCCGTAAGGGTGCTCGGCCGGAGAGCTGAGCTGGAAGAAGCACATCTGCCCGATCTTCATGCCGGGCCAGAGCTTGACCGGAAGCGTCGACACGTTGCTCAGCTCCAGCGTGATATGCCCCTCGAAACCGGGGTCGATGAAGCCGGCCGTCGAATGTGTGAGGATGCCCAGACGGCCCAGCGAGCTTTTGCCCTCCAAGCGTGCCGCCACCGTCGCGTCGAGCTTGACGTACTCCCACGTCGAGCCGAGCGCGAACTCGCCCGGATGCAGGATCCACGGCTCGTCCGGAGCGACGTCGAACTGCTCGGTCAGCGCCCCCTGGTTCTCGGCCGGATCCACGTATGTGTAGGCATGATTGTTGAACAGGCGGAAGAAACGGTCGAGGCGCACGTCAATCGACGCGGGCTGCACCATTTCCGGAGTCCATGGGTCAAGAGAAATATGACCGTCCTTCTGGGCGGCGAGAATGTCGCGGTCGGACAGCAGCATGAGGATTCTCCTTTTCGCGCTCACGTGTATGGCGCACGGCGCCACACTACAGTCTACAGCCATTACCATGTGATGGGATTCAGCCCGCGACATCAACTCACAGGAAGCTTTCAGACAATCTCAGCATTGCACCAAGAAACGGGTGTTTTACTATTAATTGTCAGCACAAGCCGACCGGGAATCGGCAGCACGATTCTCAATAACTGAACCCCTTTCTTCTTCTCTCTCCTTTCTCTCCCCGGCGGGCAACACCGCCGGGGTTTCTTTTTGCCCGCGCGCAGCCGTTAAGCCGGACGTCGAAGTTAACGTGTCGGTTGCGGAGTCGGTTTATATTGTGAAGTAATCCCACACAACCGACGGAGAGCCGGAGCGAGCCTTGGAAGTCTTTCAGCTGATACTGTGCATTATCGGCGTCGTCGTATTCTCGTCGTTCGCCAGCCGGTTCATCCCCAAGGTGTCGACTCCGCTGGTTCAGATCGCGATGGGCGCGATCATCACGCAGGTGCCGGGATTCCCCAACGCCTCCCTGAATCCCGAACTGTTCATGGTGCTGTTCATCGCGCCGCTGCTGTATCTGGAAGCGCACGAGATCGACAAATCCGAATTGCTGAAATCGCTGAAACTGTCATTGTCATTGGCAATCGGACTGGCCATCGCCACCATGGTGGCGGTCGGCGTCGTCGTCCATGCCGTCTGGCCGTCCGTGACGCTCGCCGCCGCACTGGCGCTTGGCGCGGCGCTGGGGCCGACCGACGCGGTGGCGGTCAGCTCGCTGGGCAAGGAGGCGTCGCTGAGCCTGCGCCAGTTGGGCGTGCTCAAAGGCGAGTCGTTGTTCAATGACGCATCCGGCATCGTCGGCTTCCAGTTCGCCATCGCCGCCGCCATCACCGGCGAGTTCGCGATCGGCCGGGCTGCCGGCGAGTTCGCGCTCTCGTTCATCGGCGGTGCCGTATACGGTCTGGTGATTGCCCTGCTCGCGAACTGGCTGTTCGAGACCGTGCGCTCGCTGGGTTGGGAGACCACCACCACCCGCATATTGATGGAGCTGTTCCTGCCGTTCATGCTGTACCTGACCGCAGAGGAACTGCACGTGTCCGGCATTCTCGCGGTGGTCGCGTCCGGCCTGTTCGTGCGGTTCGACCGGACCGGCATCGGGCCGAACGTCGCCCGCACCAACATCGTGTCGTCCAGCGTGTGGGGTGTGCTGTCGTTCAGCCTCAACGGTGCCGTGTTCATCCTGCTCGGCATGCAGCTGCCGAAGGCGATGAGCGCCAGTTGGGACGATCCCGGCGTGAGCAACGTGCGCCTGAGCATCGTGATTCTGCTGGTGTCGCTGGTCGTGGTGACGATGCGGTTCCTGTGGGTGGCCGGGATGCTGCGTTTGGCGCGCGACGTCAACACTGGCAAACGGCGCAAGATGACGCCGGCCCGTTGGTGCAGCGCCGCGGTGATGACCTTCGGAGGCGCCAAGGGCACGATCACCCTGTCGCTGATGTTCACCATCCCGTTCACCGTCACCTGGGGCGTGCCGTTCCCCATGCGCGACGAGTTGATTTTCATCGCATCCGGCGTCATCGTCGTCACGTTACTATTGGCGAATTTCATGCTGCCTCTGCTCGCTCCGAACCGTGACCGCATGGCACCCGAGATGACGGAGATCACCATAGAGATCCTACGCAAGACCGTCGAGGAGCTGACGGGGCGAGTCGACGATGAGAACCGCCGCGCGGTGCTCATGGTCATCGAGTCGTATACGAAGCGCATCACGAGATTGAAGCAGCGCGTCGGGGAATCCGACCCCCAGGGATTGGAGCGGCTGCAGATCGAGGCGCTGCACTGGGAGAAGGACTATCTCAAGAGTCTGCTCGCCGAATTGAAAATGCACCCGCTGGATGATGCGGCGGAGCAGGACATGCGCGTGGAGGCATGCGAACGCATGATGGATGACATCATGAACACGTTGCGGCACACGTCCACGGTCTCCTCCTCGGGCCATGCGGTGTCTCAGATTCGCGGGCGCATGCGCGCGTTCGAACGCCGTGCGGAGAATCTCGGACGGCGCATCAGCAGCAAGATCCGGCGTACCACGCCACTGATCAGCGAGGACGAGATGTTCGCGCACTCCCGGCTGCTGCAGCTCGACGTGATGGAGCACGTGGTGGATCGGCTGTATGAGGAGATGGGACGCGGCACCTACCGTACGGAGCACTGCTCGGCGCTGATCCTCGATTATCGCCGGGCCGAGGGCGCGTTGAAGTCACGGCCGAACATGGGCGGCAGCGCGAAGGCGATCACTCAGGCGGAAGAGATCAAGCGCGAGAGCTACGGCATCGAGCTGGGCATCATCCAGGACATGCTCGAGGCGGGCGACATCACACGCGCCCAGGCGAAGGCCCTGCGCCGCAACGTGTTCGTCATGAGTGTGGACGCCGACAGCAGCATCTGAACGGGGTGGGCGCGGCCGATGGGTTCGCGCGGGTCACAGCACGCCGGACGCGATGTCGTGCAATACAAGCCATTGCCGGATATCCGAAAACTCGTCCAGGCTCACCGCATGGTCCAGCCCGCGGTAGCTTTTCGTCGTCAGCCACGTGTGCTCTTCCAGCCACGCGGCCGCGGCGAACAGCTCATATTTGGGAATGACCGCATCGTTCTTGCCGTATCCGAAATATACCGGTATCTCGCAGTCGGTCAGCCGGTCATCCGCCGGCGCGGTGCCGGGCACGCCTGCGGGCGCGAGGAATCCCGACAGGTTGATGACGGCGCGATAGCGTTCCGGGTGCATGCGCAGCAGATGGACCGCGACGGCCCCGCCTTGCGAAAACCCGATCGGCACGACGTCGCGCGTCGCGGGGATGTGGCCGTCGACCCACTGGTCGACCGCGCGTGCGGCGGCCGCGATGTCGTGATCCAGGTCGTCTCCGGAAGGCACAGCGTCATGGAACCAGCTGTATGCGCCGGCCGATACGCCTTCCGGCGCGTGCAGGACCAGAGGCGCTCGCAGCGACACCACATCGTTGTAGGGGGCGATGTACTGCATGATTCCGGCGATGTCGCGTTCATTGGATCCCCATCCATGCAGCGCGAGGAACAACGGCCGTGTCGGCATCGCTTCGGCGTTTTCGGGTGACATCCAGGCATACTGCACCGAGACCGGATCGCCGAATCGTCCGGGAATCACGTCGGAAAGACGTCGTGTCGTATCGTGTGCTGCTTCTTCGCCCATAAGCCTCAATATACGGCATCGGCATGGTGCCTGATTGGTGGTTGTTCATGAATCGCGCTCTCAAAACTCGCAGATACAAAAGTCGATGTATTGGAAAATGGCGGTTCTGATTTTGTATCTGCAAGTTTTGAGAGCGCGATTTCGATAAACTGGGCGCATGGGCGAACTTGACGAGGCGATGTGCGAGGCGATTGCGCTGGGAGAGCGCGCCGGGAAGCAGGGTGACGTGCCGGTCGGTGCCGTGGTGCTCGACGAGCGAGGCACGGTGATCGGCCGGGGGCGCAACCGTCGCGAGGCGGGGCACGATCCGTTGGCGCATGCCGAGATCGAGGCGATGCGTGAGGCCGCGCAGGCCCGCGGCGACTGGAATCTGGCCGACTGCACGCTGGTGGTGACATTGGAGCCATGCCCGATGTGCGCCGGGGCGTGCATCCAGACGCACATCGGACGCATCGTCTTTGGGGCCTGGGACGCGAAGCTGGGGGCGTGCGGTTCGATTTGGGACATCCCCCGCGATCCGCATGTCGGGCATGTGCCGCAGGTCGTCGGCGGCGTTCGCGAAGCGGCATGCGCCCGTCTGCTCACCGGCTTCTTTGCCTCACGACGATAATTGCCGGACCGGTATGCGGGTTATTTCTTTCCTTGCGCAAGAAACACGCGATACCGTGGCAATAAATTACGTTTCGTCTACCATCGAGACCGTCATACATCAGACGCCCGGCGACGAAGGAAGCCTCGCAACGAAGCCGACTTATGAATACGTGCAACTGTTTTCCGGCCAGTCCTCCGACGGATCGCCGCGACTGCGGCAATCGCAGGTGAGACGGCCGCGTCCGTTCGGCAGGGCGATGCATACAATACGCAGTATGGAACAAAAAGACGTCCTTAAGGCATTGCAGCGTGACCACGCGGCCGAGCTGAAGCTCGCCGCCAAGCGTTTGAAAGGCACCGCGCGTCACACTGAGATCATTCCCTCTCGCACCCTGTCTGAGCTGACCGGGCATGAGATTCTGCTCAAGCCGGAGAACCTGCAGGTGACCGGTTCGTTCAAGATTCGTGGCGCGTACAACAAGATCGCGTCGCTTTCCGAGGAGCAGATCGCCCGCGGCATCGTCACCGCGTCCGCCGGCAACCATGCGCAGGGCGTCGCGTATGCGGCGCGCGAGCGTCATGCCAAGGCGACGATCTGCATGCCGCAGATTACGCCCCCGCTGAAAGTGGACGCCACCAAGGCGTACGGCGCCGATGTGGTGCTGTACGGCGACGTGTTCGACGAGGCGGCCGCCCATGCCGCCGAACTGGCCTCCACGCAAGGCATGATCTATGTGCCGCCCTTTGACGATTACGAGGTCATCTGCGGTCAGGGCACCATTGGCCTGGAGATTCTGGAGGATGTGCCGAACGTCACCGACGTGGTGGTGCCGTTGGGCGGCGGTGGCCTGGGCGCCGGCGTGGCGCTCGCCATCAAGACGTTCAAGCCCGAGGTTCGCGTGATTGGCGCGATCCCCGAAGGCAGCCCGGCATGGAAGAACTCGTTCGCCGCCGGACGGGTGACCGAGGCCGATCAGGTCGTCACGTCCGCCGAGGGCGTTGCGGTCAAGCACCCCGGCGATCTGCCGTTCGCCCTGCTCAACGAGTTCATGGACGATCTGGTCACCGTCACCGAACGCGATATCAACGAGATGATCCTGCTGATGCTGGAGAAGCACAAGCTGGTCATCGAGGCTGCGGGCGCGGTATCTCTGGCGGCTTTGGAACACCTGAACCTGCGTTCGCGCAAGTTCGCCTCCGCGACCGGCCCGCACGTGGTCGTGCCGATCATGTCGGGCGGCAACATCGATACGGTGACGATGGGTGCGGTGATTCAGAAGGGTATGATCGCCCGCGGCCGCATCATGAACTTCGAGGTGGAGCTGCCTGACACCCCTGGCCAGCTGGTCAAGGTGGCGCAGCTGCTTGCTCGTGAACGCGCGAACGTTATCGCTCTGGATCACGACCAGTTCAAGGCGTCCGGCCACTATACGAATGCGGTTTCACTCGGTGTGACCGTCGAGACCAATGGTCCGGATCACATCGACCATATTCTCATGGCGCTGAAGGAGGCAGGCTTCCAGCCCAAGCGCATTTACTGACGCCGTGGGTTTCCGCCGGCTTTCGCAGATGCGAAATGAAGCGGTGCGGCTTTGACGCCGATGACATGCGGGGGCGCCCGGACCATCTCGTCCGGGCGCCCCCGCTGCGTATAAGCCGGCCGTCATGGCTGGCCGTTGCATAGCCGTGCCGCTACTGCGCCGTTACTGTGCCGTTACTGTGCCGCGGAGATGGTCTCGTCCACCAGCTTCGGCAGCGCAACTGCGATGTCGTCGCGAATCAGACGCGACGCGAGACGGTCGCATTGCGTGCGCCCCATGTTCATGATGGTGATCGGCACTCCCGCCTGTGCGGCCACGGGCACGATGCTCGCCGCCGGATATACTTCCAGCGTCGAACCGATGACCCACAGCTCGTCCGCGCGCGAGGCCAGCTTATAGGATTTCTCCATTGCGCCGTCCGGCAGGGCCTCTCCGAAATAGACGACATCGGTTTTGATCAGGCCGTTGCAGGGCATACCGCCACTATAGGGAAGCGTGCGGTGGCAATGCGGGTCGGGCTCTTCGTCCAGGCGGGCCATGATGTCGGCGGTGTCGTATTTCGCGTGGCATTTCATACAGTGTGAGGTGCCGATGGTGCCGTGCAGGTTGACGATGACGTCCGGGCTGTTGCCCGCCTTCTCGTGCAGTGCGTCGAAGTTCTGCGTGGCGAGCAGCGTGAGCATGCCGGCTTTCTCCAGTTTGACCAGTGCTTTGTGCGCGGCTCCGGGCTGCGCGTTCCATACCGGTGATTCCTTCTGCCAGCGCCAGGAGTATTCGCGCTCCTCCTTATCGGACAGGAAGGAGTCGATGTCATAGACGCTCATCTGCTCGGGGTGTTTGGTCCAGACGCCATCCGGGCCGCGGAAGTCGGGGATGCCCGCCGACGTGGAGATGCCGGCGCCCGTCAATACTGCGATGTGTTTCATGATTACAGGCTTACCACAGGAATGTGTCTGCCTTCCGGCGTTGAACGGTGGGTGAATGGCCGCCGTCTGTGTGGGGAACATTGCACAACACGCCGTACAAGGACCGTTTTCCTAACGATTTGGAAACGAAAGACGGTCTGAAGTTGGTATTGAAGGCGTATTTTGACGATTTTCGACACGCCGATGGAATGTTGTTGTTTCAATGGTTTTGGGTGTCTTGGGG